>Ga0255384_10067_pt1 | contig 18216 bp, 23 predicted proteins | sample ANMaggSeSYBR01F7_FD_182106 | JGI IMG/M metagenome (GOLD analysis project Ga0255384, IMG submission 182106) | Sediment cell enrichment communities from methane seep in Santa Monica Basin, California, United Staets - ANME aggregate JGI... | ecosystem: Environmental > Aquatic > Marine > Cold seeps >... | reverse complement strand
GACTGCTCACCGAGTCTGATGCGCCCGGAGAACAAGCACCTCGCTCACCCGTCACTCGACCCCATGCAACACCGCCAACAGGGCAACCCCCACGACGATTCGATGGTGCCCGACGCGACGACAAGTCTTCCGCGGACAGACCTCCTCGCAGGCAGTTCGAGGATGGAAGGCCTCCGCGCAGGCAGGAGCCTCGCTACGAGGGTCCACGGCGCGACGACAGGTTCTCCTCAGACAGACCCCCTCGAAGGCAGTTCGAGGATGGAAGGCCTCCGCGCAGGCAGGAGCCTCGCTACGAGGGCCCAAGGCACGACGACAGGTTCTCAACGGACAGACCCCCTCGCAGGCAATTCGAGGATGGAAGACCTCCGCGTAGACCGGAGCCTCGCTACGAGGGTCCACGGCGCGACGACAGGTTCTCAACGGACAGACCCCCTCGCAGACAGTTCGAGGATGGAAGGCCTCCGAGTAGACCCGAGTCCCGCTTCGAAGCTCCCAGGCGCGACGACAGATTCTCCGCAGACAGACCACCTCGCAGGCAGTTCGAGGACGGAAGACCACCGCGTAGACCGGAGCCCCGTTTCGAGGGAGAACGGCGCGACGACAGGTTCGCCGCGGACAGGCCCCCTCGCAGGCAGTTCGCGGATGAAAGACCACCGCGTAGACCGGAGCCCCGTTTCGAGGCCGAACGGCCCGACGGCAGAACCGCAGCGGGTGCGCCTCAGGCACAATCGAATGACCGTCAGCAGTCACGTGTACATGAACCCGGCCCTGCAGTCATTCAACGAGACGGTCAGCAGGAAGCCGGAAGGCCACAACAGCCATCAGCAGAGTCACCCGCCGGCCCGCAGCAGAAGCAGCGCCCCACCAGCAAGAGACCGCGCAGGGGAAAGACCCCGGGCACATTCAGCTGGCCACGTGGTGCTTCAGAACCGCAGCGCCGAGAGTAGTGTCTAGTTCACGTGACACAACGTCGCACTTCGCCAGCAACAGGAAGAAGACATCTCGTGGTGCGTCGCTTAGTGCCTCGTAATTGCCCTGTCCCTTTGAGATAACCATATCGGCCGTCATAAACAGATTCATGGCCTCTTCCGAGCACTGCGACAGCACCAGACCGGGTGCTCCGTCTCCTGTGTCGGCAATCGTTGCGAGGCGGTCTATTCCGACCGCCACAGCATCCTCGGCAGTTCCATCGTTAATGACCGGTCGTCCTCGAACCATATAGGTGAAACGACAGTCACTCACTTTGCGCATCTGCTCGATGAGCATACGGTCAAACACGATTTCACCGGTATTGTCACCGACTACCAGCACATGAGCGGCTCCCTCCAGACTCCGTCTGAAAGACGCATAATCATCTACACCAAGGCTCGCTGCGAGCACTTCCCGCGCCTTGACTCCAATGTCGCCATAGTCGGACGTAATGCCGAGATCAATGGAGTTTCCGGAGATTGCCAGTTTCACACACGAGAACAATGCGTCGTCCGACTTGCTGAGCACGTCTCGAAACTCAGGTTCAAGGTCGAGCACCAGCTTGTTGGCACGATGTTTTTCCGCTTTGTAGGGGTCTTCGTTGCCGCTCAGCGCAGAGATGACTCCGTAAATCTGCTCCGCGAGTTCCGGTGGACACATGTCAGGTGAAACGTCGGCTATCAGGCGGCCAACTTCCTTCATGACACTCAACTGAATGGCATCGTCAGTGGTCGCACAGCGCACGGTCAACAGTGCCTGGCGCGCAAAACATGGTATGCATTCAACATCGATTCGCACTATGCTCCTCCAGGTAAGAATGGCGACGAGCAGACCCCGCGGCGGCTATCGTGACAGCCCAGTGGTAGTAGTACCTCAACGAGTATTCTTTCTCATCGCCCTGAGTAGTAGCGGGATTGTGAAGAATGTGGCCATCAGGGCGATGCCGGCACACACGAGAAACACAGTCTCGACACCATGTGTCTCAACCACAAACCCAAGCAGGCTCGCTGAGAACGAACCCACTCCAAACGCGCAGAAGAAGTATATCCCATATATCCGGCCGCGCCAGCGGTCCGGGCTGTAGTCAGCGATGAGCCCATTGAAGACAGGTTGGGACATGAAATGGAAGAACGCGAAGGTGGCCGCAGCGCCCAGCATTCCCACTCCACCAAAACACCACACCGCAATCAACGCAGGAACCGAGACGGCGGAAGACACAAGGGCAATCGATTCACGTCTATGCCTGTCAGAAAGATACCCTCCCACAAACTGACCAGCCACACCAAACAAGAGCGCCACGGTAGTGAACGAACCTGCAAGCATCACGGGGTCCATGCCTGCGATGCTCAAGCCGGCCTCTCCGCTCAGATACGATGGGAGGAAAGTGATTACGCCACGATAGACGAGCCCTATCATCACGGTCACCAACAGGACAAGGCCCAGCGGTACCATGTAGGGTCGAAGTGACTCCGAGGCAGCATCCACAGAGGAGCCGGTTTTCGTTTCCACAGCCTTATGCCGCTCAGGAAGCCTGAGAAAGAGCAGTCCAAGAATCACACGGGGGATGGCGAAAACCCCATACGCAACACGCCACCCAAATCCGGAGGCGATAGCCCCTGTCACGATTGGGCCGAGCGCAAGACCCAGATTGCCCCCGACACCAAGATACGCGAAGCCGATTCCGGTATTTGTGACGGTTCTGGACACGAATGCAGACCCCACAGGATGAAACAGGCCCAGCGCAACGCCAAGAACACATAGTCCGATTCCAAGAGACACTGTCCCCTGAGCCAGGCTGACCACAACAGCCGCAATCCCCATGCCAATAGCGCAGACGGCCAGCAACCGGGTCTCACTTATCCGATCGGCCAGCACACCGACCGGCAGGGCGGTCAATCCATAGGCGAAGCCGAAGACGTTCGCAATAATGCCAAGCACCAGGAACGTCACCCCAAGCTCTTGGGCGACAGAGACCAGCACGACCCCATAGGCAAGTTCAAGCACATGAAGTAGGCCATGGCAGATGGATACGTAGGTGAGACCTCTTCGTTCTGAGTATCCTTGTGTCATATGCACGGCACCACGGGAAGGCTTCCAGGACTTGCTAACATGGGTTCGCTGCCACGAACAGACCAGCGGAGTCTATCACAGCATCGCTCGTCTGGACTACTTCGGCAGCATGGAATTCGCCGTTTGCGCTTCAGTGATGACCTATCCGAAGGCCTGTCTCATACTGCGAGGGTTGACTGGCAACAAACTGGTTGCAGATGGCTGTTATGTCAATGGCAAAGGCCCCCATCTCTGAGGGCCTTTTTACGAGTGATTTACGAATGGAGCCAGCGGTCGGAATCGAACCGACGACCGGCGGTTTACGAAACCGCTGCTCTACCTCTGAGCCACGCTGGCATGTAAAGCTAAACCCTCAAAGAATAACGCCGAAATAACGCCGGATTCTCGGCGACCTTGCCCACCGGCATGATATCGTCAAGCAATCTCATCGCGTCTTCCTGCATGCCACCTATTATATGTGAATACACGTCCATTGTGAAAGCCACGGAGGCGTGCCCCAGTGCCTCACTGATGACTTTGGGAGGGGCTCCTCTGAGCAGCATCAGGCTGGCGAAGGTGTGACGCAGGTCGTGGAACCGCACGGTACCGAGACCGGCCAACCGCACCAAACGAGCGAAAGCATGACTCAGCACACCCGGGTCGAGGGGTCTGCCGTCGACGTTTGCGAATACAAGGTCGTCCAACTCAAGCCTCGCCCCGAGCGTGGCGTAGAACGCCTGGCGTTCGGTCCGATAGGCTTCGAGATAGACGGCCAACTTTGGTGTCATCGCCACTCTCCGGCGGCTGTGTGCAGTCTTCGGCTCCTTGAACTGGCACACTCCCCGTCTCTTGTAGAGCACCTGAGACACGGACATCGACCGACTCTGCAGGTCGATGTCCCGCCATCGTAGTCCGAGCAATTCCGCCTGCCTCAGTCCGCTACTAAGTGCCGTGTAGATAATCGGGTAATAGGGGCTTTCGGTCGAGGACAGAAACAGAACATCCACCTCGACCGGCGTCAGCGTTCGCATCAGCTTCTTGCGTAGTTTTGGTGGGTCCACGAGGTCGCAGGGGTTGCGCCCAAGATACCCCTGTCGCACGGCATACTTCAGACTCTCTGACAGCACTCGATGGTGGTGATGGACCGTTCGGGCCGAAAGCTTGTCGCATGCCTCGCCGTAGTAGCTCTGGACCCGAGCAGGTTGCAGTTGCTTCAGCGGTATACCCCCCAGGGCCGGAATCAGGTGGTTCCTGATGATAGCCGAATAGCCATCCAGAGTGCGCTCAGAGCAGTTGGTCTTGACGTAGCCATCGAGCCACTGCCACAAGTGTTCCGCAACCGTGATTCGCCCTGTGGGTGCGTACGAACCCTTGTCCAACGCGACGAGCAGCTCGTTCAGACGTTTCTGCGCATCCGCCTTCCGACCCTTGACGGTTTCGTAGTGTTTCTTCCGCTTGCCATCCGGACCAACCCCTACATCCACAACCACCTGCCAGGTTCCTTCGGTTTGTTGACGCAATGATCCTCTCATACGCATCTTCCTCCTTTCTCTCTAGCATTCCACGCCCTTCGACACTTCAAGCTGGGCAGTAGTCACAACGGGTGGACAAAATCAGGGGAATGAGCCGCAGTTCCTCCAACTCGTCCAACAGCCGCTGCTTCGCACTGCTCATCTCTTCATAGGCATGTTTCAGTCGTCCCAACTCGTCACATTTCCCTTCAGCATGAAGGGAGTCAAGGAGTGCCCTACAGGATTCCATGATAGCGTCTGCTGCTTCTCGCTCCAACAGGGCAACCGCAACCATGTCGCTACCGTAGCCGAACAGCAGATGCGAGTTGCTCTCATCAACCTTCACCTGGAGGTATCCCGCACCAGCGTCACTCGGCGCATCCGTAAGGCCGGAGATGACGGCAACAACCAGTCCTGCCACAACCCTCTCTTTCAACTGCTCACTCTCCAGTGACCGTGCCACTGCAGGCTTCTCGCCGATATTCGCCAACAACCCCTCGTGCAAACGGTTCTCCAGGTCGCTGCGGGCCTCGGCCCAATCCTTCCTCGCCTTCAGCCAGAGATCAAACTGCTCCCAATTGACTTTCGACTTGGTGTGCTCGCGCAACGCCTTAAGAAGTAGTCTGTTGCGTCGTCGAACCCTCTCGCCATCCACAAAGGTGAGGCTACCCGAAACCTCCATATCGCCAGAGCGGACATCCCTCCCCAACAGGCGCGTGAGCACGCCATCCGCGCCCTGTCGGTCTCTGGGGCTGGGCAGCTCGAACACATCGCCAATGGCATTCGCCATTGCCACAAGATCACGAATGTGCCGCTCGAACTCTCGCGAAGCAACTTCCCGACGGGCAAGTGACTTCTCCTCGCCATACCTTGTATCCTGCCATTCATTGAATACTCGCTGCGCGGTCCGCCTCGCAATGCCAGTGCGTCTCTCAATCTCCATCCACCCCGCACCTGTTTGCCGAAGGTTCACGATTTGTTCGCGAGTCCTTCCATCAATTGTGTACTTGGGCATGAGCCACCTCCACATTACCAAATGTATGCACTACTCCATTATTTGTCAATAGCGTGCCAGTTGACACCTTGACTAAGGTCCTGCTAGTCTTGAATCATGTCCAACGAGTCTAATCAAGGACGTCAGGATCGCCTAACAGTCAGCGTCGCGGAAGCAAGGCGCAGGCTTGGCATCAGCCGTGGGCTGATGTACGAGGCGATACGCCGTGGCGAGATTCCCAGCATCAGAATCGGCCGGCGCATCCTGATCCCTGTGGCACCACTCGACAAGCTGTGTAGCGTCGCGGAGTAGCTCTCACATTCGCGACATTCACATCAACAACCACTCACGGCACAAACCACCACACATAATGGTAGTTATGTGTTTGGCGGGTTCTCGAATGGCTTCTTGCTCGTGTGATAATAGTGTGGTGCAAGCATCACACTTAAGAGTGTAGAACCAGCGAATGCGGCCTATTGACAAATGAAATGTAGCAGACTATGTTCGCCGTATACGAAACTGTATACACTACTGCATAGCGGCACATAAGATTTGCGGAATGAATAGTTCGGCTTCATTAATCAACCTCGGCAAGACTCCGCAACGGCGGACCCGTCGGGATGAAGCGCACGACAGAATACTGAGGGGCATCCTGGAGGGTGAGTTCCTGCCCAGAGAGAGGCTTGTGCCGTCGCGGCTGGCTGAGCAACTAGGGACAAGTCGTACCCCTGTTAGAGAAGCTCTGCAGCAACTGGAAGTTGAGGGGTATGTCACCGCGGACAACGGGCGAGCGGTGCTGGTAAAGGACCACTCTGCGAAAGAGGTGCAGGAGTTCTACGAACTACGCGAGGCTTTGGAATGTGGCGCCATCGAGCTGGTCTGCGAGCGTATTTCCGATGAGCGTTTGCAGGAGGCAAGAAGATGCCACGAAGAAATGACTGAAGCCGCGCGTGAGGGTGATTTTGACCGTGTTCTTGAATTGAATGCGATTTTTCACATGGAGTTGATCTATGGTGAGGCTCGGAACGAACGCTTGCGCAGCATGATCAGGTCCCTGCGTAACCGATTCCTGGAGAAGAGACTCATCAAGGTCAGCATGATTGAAGACTGGGAGAAGAAGATGGGACAGCATGAGCGGTTACTCGAGGCCTTGGAGAAAAGGGACAGGTCTCTAGCTCGGGAAGTCGTTCGCAGTCACTTTGCTACTGCTCTGGAGGTCCAGAAAAGGTGGGCGCATTAGATCAGGTTGATGCAGCGTTTCTTTAGGTCAAGACAAGAAGCTACCGAATCTGAGATTCAGGGGGTGATAGATGTAGAACCGACGGTGAGCCAAGCGCTACAAGAAACTCAATGAATAGTGGGGGGTAATATGGGAAAGAAGACTGGACTAATTGCATTGATGATGGTTATGGTGCTTCCCTTGCTTATTGGTTGCGCCCGTCCTGCATCAGCACCCGCGTCATCTCCGACGCCAGGAGTGCCTGAACCAGTGAATATGCGCATAACTACCGACACCCCTGATGTAATGCCGCAGGGGCTGGCTGCCACATGGTTTGCAGAAGAGCTAACGAGGCGCATTCCTGGAAGTGAGGTCAAGGTCTTCAATGCCAGTTCGCTCTACAACAACGCTGATTCACTGGAAGCCATGCAGGCAGGAACCCTGGAAGCCTGCTGGGCGACCACCAGTAAGATCAGTGGAATCATCCCGGAGGTGCTCTCTCTCCGGATGCCGGCGCTGTTCAGCAACTATGCTCAGGCACTTCTGATACCAAAGACAGACTTGGGCGCCTACCTGGAAGACGCCGCTGGAGAGCAAGGCTTCGTTTGGTTGGACTGGGGCGTACTGAGCCCGTATATCGGGGTAGGTGCGAAAGAACGAATCTTGGAAATTGAAGACTGGCCGGGGAAAAAGGTGCGCTGCTATGAGAAAGCGCTTCAAACACTGCAGACAGATCTGGTTGGGGCGTCACCCATTGTCATGCCTTGGGGTGAGTTTGTGCCATCTGTGCAGAGCGGTGTCGTGGATGCCGGGTTCACCAGCCTCAGCAGCTGGGGGCCTGTCAAGGAAACCGTGCCTTACTTCACCTGCTTCGGTATGGTCCCGGACTACTACGCCTTCCTGGTGGCAGACGAGTGGTGGATCGGGCTGTCTCCGGTGACTCAGAAGGTCATCGTGGAAGTACTGGGGGAGGCCTGTGACATGCAGCAGAAGAACCAGTACGCGTCGGACATGAAGAAGCTAGCTGAACTTGCCACGACGGACCCGACCAAGCCCGGGGTGTATCTCCTTTCCGCAGAGGAGCTTGAGCCCTACAAGGAACTGTGGCTGGAGAAGGTTCGGGAAAAAGCCATCGAGACCATTGGTGCGGGTGGAGAGCAGGCTATTGAGCTTGCTATTGCTACCAGCGAAGAGCTTGCCGGAAGATAGCTTGACCGAAGGGACTCAAGCGATGGCAACATAGCCATCGCTTGAGTCCCTTGACCGCGAAAAGCAAGAGGAATTTCACATCTGGGAGGCCTAAGTGGGAAAGATTGCATGCCTGTGGGACTTCTTCCAAGACAAGATTGTTGAGAATGTCAGCCGGGCTTTGCTGCTGGGCGTCATGCTGTTCGCGTTTGTTGAGGTGGTAAGGCGCTATTTCCTTGGAGACACATACATTTGGTATCAGGATGTCGCCGTCTACCTGACTCTCACAGCAGTATTCATCTATTTCGCAATAACGCTGAAGGCGAATGCTCACATCAGGCTCGGTCTTCTGGTTGATTACCTGGAACGACGTGGGGGGGTCTGGAAGAAGGCAGCCGCTACGCTGGAGATTCTTGCCCATTCCCTGAGCTTGGTTTTCTGCATCCTCTTTGTATGGTACGGAGTTGAGTTTGTCAGGGTCGGGGTAGAGTTCGGCCGGCATGCGGAGAACGCTGATTTTCTCTTGCTGTGGCCGTTCTACATTATTCTTCTTGTCGGTTTTGTCTTCCTCATCGTCGAATTTGCGCGGCTACTGTACGCGGCCGTAACCAAGATTACTGTGAAGGGAGAAGCATGACATTCCTGATTCTTAGCTTAGGGCTATTCTTGGTTTCGGGCATACCCATCGCCATTTGTCTCGGATTCAGCAGTCTCCTGTACGTGTATTTCTACACAGACTACCCCATGACTATCTTGGGGCAGAGCTTCCTCTTCTATATGCACAAATACAGTCTCCTGGCGATACCTTTCTTCATTACCTCCGGCTTTGTGATGGGACGCACCGGCCTTCTTGAGAAGCTGTTTGACTTCGCTCATGAACTGCTTCGGTGGGTCCACGGCGGGCTTGGTTGCGCCACGATGCTGACGGCAGTCGTGTTTGCTGCCTTCACTGGTTCGAGTGTGGCAGAGGCATCCACGCTAGGTTCAGTATCGTACCCAATTATGAAGAAGCGTGGATATCCGCCTTCGCTCGCTACCGGCATCATTGCGATGGGCGGCACTCTTGGAATTCTTATCCCCCCCAGCTGGCCCATCATACTCTATGGTGTGATTACCGACGTCAGCATCGCCAAGCTGTTTATTGCGGGTATTGTCCCCGGCCTTGTCCTTGGCCTCCTGATGATCATTCTGATTATGGTCATAGCGCGTTCCAAGGGACTGACCGCGGAAAAGGCCAGCAAAGCGGGCATTGCCCGGACACTTGGCCCGGCGATACCCGGCTTGCTCATGCCGGTCCTTGTGCTGGGGGGTCTGTATGGGGGACTGTTTGCGCCGACCGAGGCAGGGGCATTTGCCTGCACCTACGCCATCCTCTACGGCATAGCAGTAGACAGGATGAGATTCCTGAAAGCCCTTCCGGGCGTGCTCTCAGAGTCATTGAGAGTAACGACTATGGTCTTCTTTCTCCTGGGTGGTGTTGGGCTTTTCAACGGCATTCTGGCAAACGAGTATATTCCTCAGAAGATTGCCCAGATTATCATCGGCTCTGGGTTCTCGCCCACTATGTTCCTGCTGGCTTACATGGGAATCTTGCTCGTGTTGGGCTGTCTGGTTGACGCTTCGGGTATGATTGCTCTGACTGTCCCAATCATCTTTCCTACTGCCATGGCCATGGGTATTGATCCTATTGCGCTAGGCATTCTTGTTGTCATCAACTGTGAACTGGGTGCTATCACCCCGCCGATGGGTATCACCCTGTATGGCGTCAGTGGTGTTACGAAAGTTCCAATAGAAACTATCCTGAGAGGTGTTATCCCGTTCTTTCTCACGGTCCTGGGCTTTTTGATCTTCATGGTTTTCAATCCGGTGCTGGCAACGTGGCTGCCTGCGGCAATGTACCAGCCGATCTTCCCAAGTGGTTGATAGAATGGGGTTAGTAGAGGCTCTGGTCAGACCGAATGAGGTAGATACGGGAAAGGATTGCGCCGGTTGACCAATAGCGAAATGAGACGTCACGGAGGTTAGGGTGGCCAGAATCTACGAGTATCAGGGAAAAGAGGTGCTGCGGGACAAAGGAATCCGCGTGCCACAGGGCAGCGTTGTGGCACGCGCCGAAGAGGCAAGAGAAGTGGCCGCCCACGTGGGCAAACCCGTGGTCCTCAAAGCACAGGTTTGGGCTACAGGCCGATTCAAGGCCGGAGGAATCAAGTTCGCTGCTACCCCTGGTGATGCAGAGAAGGCTGCCTTGGAACTTCTTGGCAGTACCGTCAAAGGCCTCACGGTGGACCGGATCCTCGTCGAGGAGCAACTGGCCATAGGTAGCGAATACTACCTGGGCATCATCGTGAACGACTCGGTGAGGGTGAAAGGCCCTACCTTGATATTCAGCACCGAGGGAGGTGTGGGTGTCGAAGAGGTGGCCGCAAGAAACCCTGAAAGAGTTATCAAGATGAATGTCAATTCTCTGCAGGGATTGAGTTCCGCAGAAGAGAAGCGATTTGTCGACAGTCTACCGTTTGACGAACCCCTGTCCCCAGACCTCGCCCGGGAGTTAGCCGGGGTTGTCGGGAGTCTCTACCGGGCATTTGTGGATTCCGACGCTAGAGCGGCAGAGATCAATCCACTTGTACTGGCGCAGGACCATCACTTCTATGCAGCAGACTGTCGCTTGACGATTGACGACAATTCTGTGTTCCGTCATCCCGAATTCGGCATAGAGCTGCCCAGAGACATGACGCGGCAGCCTACAGAACTGGAAAGGATTGCCTGGCAAATTGAGGAAGAAGACTACAGAGGTACAGGCTATTTCACACAGATGGTGTCCAAGATCGAGGGCCCTGGATGGGTTGGTCTCCACGGGATTGGTGGTGGTGGGGCCATGATTGCCGCCAGTGCTCTGATAGCGCGTGGCTTCAGCATAGCTAACTATGCTGATACCAGTGGTGATCCTCCTGCCAGCAAGGTGTATCGGGTGATCAAGTGCATTCTTTCGCAGCCAATCGATAGCTATGTCTTGATGGGCTCCTGTCTTGCCAACCAAGAGCAGTGGCATCATGCCCATGCTATCGTCAAGATCTTCCGGGAAGAAGCACGTCGGAGGCCTGGCTTTCCTGTCGTGCTGTTGTTGGCTGGAAACAAGGAGGCAGAGAGTCACGAAATTATCCGCAATGGCTTGAGAGATCTACCTCTCAGATGGGAGTTGTATGGTCGGGAATATATCTACAAGACCGAATTCGTCGCTGACAGAGTGGCCGAGTTAATGGCGGCGTACCAAGAAGAGAAGGCGAGGTGAACATCTCATGCAAGCGTTAGAGTTCAACACCCGAACAGGCGTGATTAGCATCGACTACAGCAAATGTGAGCCAGCAATCGGGAACACCTCGACACCAACCTGTGGATTTGCCTGCATAAAGGCGTGCCGCCTCTATGGGCGGAATACGCTCAAGATTGAGAACAACAAGCCAGTGCTTGCAAACACCGATGCTGCGGAAATAGGACGGCTTGATAATGAGTGCCTCGCTTGTGAATACGCCTGCTGGTCACAAGGTACCAGTTGCATTCATATTGAGCTTCCTTTGCCCGGGATTGAGGACTATCGCGGAAACCCGCCAATCGAAGGGCAACAGAAGACCTGAAACATAGCCAGCAACACAACAGGTAGACTGGGAGGTAAATGCCTATGGCTATCATAATTGATGAGAACACGAGGGTGATTGTCCAGGGTATCACGGGCAGATTCGGCCAGTTTCTCACCAGGAATATGCTTGATACGGGAACTCGGGTGGTAGCGGGAGTCACACCGGAACGGGCTGGTCAGTCCGTGTGGGGCGTGCCTGTTTATAACACCGTGAAGGAACTAGTTGAAAGACATGGAGAAGTAGATGCATCGGTGGTCGTTGTGCCGGGAAGGGGGGCCAAAAACGCGGTACTGGAGTCGTTTAGAGCAGGAATCAAGACCGTGCTGATGGAAGTGGAGAGAGTGCCACTACACGACGCTCTGGAGCTGATTGCCTATGCTAGACAAGCTGACATTATGCTACTTGGACCAGGTTCAGCAGGGGTCGTTTCTCCAGCCAGAGGCTCGATGGGAATATTCGGTTCACCTGAGGAACTGGCCAGGATTGCGTGGATACCCGGGCGAATCGGGGTTGTCTCACGAAGCGGCGGGCAAACTTCGACCTTAGCGTGGCAAATCTGTCGCAGCGGGTTGGGCATCAGCAGCGCCATCAATTTGGGCTCCGAGCCAGTATTGGGCACAACATTCGCTGATATTCTGCCCCTTTTTGAGAAAGACTCTGACACCGACGGCATCGTGTATTTTGGAGAGATAGGCACGGTGATGGAGGAAGAAGCAGCCGAGCTTATCAAAGCAGGGGGATACACAAAGCCTTTAGTGGCGCATATTGCGGGCAAGGGACTTCCTGCGGGATTGCGCTTCTCTCATGCCAGTGCCATGGTTGAGGGGGGCATAGGTACTGCTGAGAGCAAGATAGAGGCGTTGAGAGGTGCTGGTGCCTATATCGCGGAAAAGCCAGAAGACTTGAGCGCCGCGCTCGAGAGGGCTTTCAAATAGTGGGAGGAGTAGTGACTAGATCTGGACTATTGAGGTCAATGCTGTATGTCCCGGCCAATAGCTGGCGTATGCTGAGTAACGGGTTACTGGGAAGAGAAGATGCTGCGATATTTGATTTGGAGGATGCTGTTCCCCATGGAGAAAAGGAAACCGCCAGGATATTCGCTCGCGATGCCATTCCTGCTTACAAGGAGGCTGGCATTGACGTCTATGTACGGGTGAATTCTATCTCGACCGGCCTGACCCAAGAAGACGTCGGCATCGTCATGAGCGAAGGGCTGGACGGAATAGTGCTTTCCAAAACTGAAACGACAGAAGACATCAGTCGTCTGGCAGAGTTCCTGAAAACAGCAGAGGAACAGAGAGGGGTAGAAGCAGAGCGTGTCAGCATAGTGGCTCTTGTCGAAACTCCCCGCGGAGTGGAGAACGTATTTGCCATTGCAGCAAGTAATCCACGCCTGGCAGGCATCGCTTTTGGTGCAGGAGACTTCTTGAGGGAGATGGGTGTGGGGTTTGCCGTGACCCGCCTTCATGCTGAAGAGTACTACCCGATTATTCTTTACCCTCGGGTCCGGTTGGCACAAGCCGCCAAGGCGAACAACCTGGAAGCTATTGATACCCCCTTCTTCGGGCTGCTCATAGATGTGGAGGGCCTGCGGAAAGAAACAGAACAGGTGAAGCTGCTGGGTTTCACTGGGAAACAACTGACCCATCCACGTCATGTCGATGCAGCCAATGAGGTCTTCAGCCCGTCCCCGGAAGAGATAGATTATGCTAAGTCAATAGCCGCTGCCTATGAGGAAGCGGAAGCACGTGGGGCTGGGTCGACCTCGTTCAGGGGTAGGATGATTGACTATGCCATGTGGCGAATGGCAAAGGATATGCTGTCGAAGGCTGAAGCAATTGCTGCGAAGGCTGAAAGCAGACAGTAGCAGGTCTTCCAGGAGGGATGCGATGATCAATAGAGATATTCTGGCAGAAGCGATCTTTGCAACGATTAGGAAGAGTTCGTGCCATATCCCCCCAGACGTCTACGCTGCATTTGAGCGAGCGGTTGCGAGAGAGACGCAGCCCGTATCCCGCAGGTCGTTCACGGCAACATTGCAGAGCCTGCAGCGTTCCATGGAGCAGGACAAACTGGCCTGCCCTGATACCGGCTGGCCGCTGTTCTTCTGCAAGGTCGGCATTGGTGCTGAGATTGAAGGTGGCATTGTCGGTCTGGAGGACGTATCCAAAGAGATGGTGGCCAAGGCTACAAGGGATGGGTACCTGCGTTCCACTATGAAGCACCCCCTTACCGGAGACGATCCGGGCAACAATATCGGGATGAACGTGCCGAATTTTACGTACAAGTTCGTTCCGGGTGATGAAATCGAAATTACATACGTGGCCAAGGGCGGAGGCTCGGAGTGCTTCGGCGGAACAAGATACCGGGTTATTGCCTTTGCCGATGGCATAGCCGGGATAGAGAAATTCATTGTTGATTCCTACGTCGCTGCTGCGAGAGCCGGGGCAATCTGTCCCCCTGCGGTATTGGGAATTGGCATTGGTGGCACGTCTGACACCTGCACCGGTCTGGCCAAGGAGGCCGCCACCTTGAGACTCATCGGTAGCCACCATCCCGATCCCGACATCGCGAAGATCGAGCGAGATCTATATGAAGCTATCAGTGAGCTGAAAATAGGGGCGATGGGTCTGGGAGGCGAAACCTCCGTGTTTGCCGTCAATGTGGAATATGCCCACACTCACATCGCCGGAATTGCGACAGCAATGAATGCCAACTGCTGGATAGCGAGGCGCGCAAGCACTCGTATTTATCCCGATGGGAACACCGAGGAATTGGATTCTCCAAATTGGTTTGGGGGGCGATAAGATGGCTGAATATCATTTGAATGTGCCGCTACACGACGAAGAGATAGTGGAAATCGAGATAGGTGACACGGTCTATTTCTCTGGGGAAGCGTGGACATGTCGGTCGCGTCTGCAGAAGTATGTGCTCGACGAAGGTCACGAACCGACCTTCTTGAGCGCAGAGCGGAATCTTCTGATTCACGTAGGCCCCGTGGTTATCAAAGAGGCTGGCAAATGGCGGCTGATTTCCTTCTCACCAACCTCAAGCCTGCGTTTTGAGAAATGGGGACCGCGTTCGGTGAGCAATTGGGGGTTGAAGGCAATTATCGGCAAGACCACAATGGGCAAAGCTACGGCGCAAGCTATGAAGGAGAACCTCTGCATACATGCAACTCCGATGGGAGTGACTCCTACCTTGTTCGACGATCAAATACAGATCAAGGACGTCTACTGGTTTGATGAGTTGGGCAGCATTGAGGCTGCCTGGCTACTTGGAATAAGACAACTGGGGCCGTTCCTGGTTGACATGGACTGCAAGGGCAGGAACTACTTTGATGAACTCGATGCAGTCATTGCCGAGAACCGGAATAAGGCGTATCAGAAGCTGAGAATTCCAGAGAACTTTGAGTACACGAAACTGTACTAGTTCTCTGCCTGAGGACTGTTTTCTTGAGCGTCCATGCTTGTTCTGGCAACCCTCTGTATTTCAGGTTAGTTCAACGTTCAGAGCGTAACGATGGCTACCATGCTTCAAGCAAGCTGAGTAAGGCAATGATTGGCCGTTTCCGACGGAGGAAGGCCTCAGACAGCGTCTGCTGCAATCGCGGGATACCATACTGGGAGGTTGTCGGGGTACTGTCTTGCCTGAAGCTATATGCCCCCGGTTCTTAGGTTTCTCTGGCTTTGACTCAGGGATTACTCGGACACACTCCATGGCGAATCCCTCCACGCTGCACGGTGGCTCACTAGGAGCCTGTCGGAGAAACGGCCCCCTCGGCATTGATAGGAAGGGAGCATCTCTGCCACGGGGCGTAATTGAGCTCAATGCGCACCATCATCCTTCGTGAAGTGGCGCACCGACCCAGCCCTGCGCTATGCAACCTCACCAGCAGTGTGGTTATTCCGACAGGCTCCTAGAGGGACTTGAGAAGTCCGCCGCCGATATCGCGGAGCGGAGATGGCTCGGACAGGTGCGCAAGCCGCACACACGGTGGAAAGCATCGTGGCGTTGTACCGAGGTGAGATGGTGACGGAAGGTGTGAGTATGGCGGCGGACGCTTGGTGTCAAGGTTCCCACTCCCTCACACATAATGACCTGCCCCCACTAACGATACCACTTGTCATGTTAGTGCTGCCACCAAAATGGCCTCGGGAGCCGGCGGCCGATAGTGAAGCGCACTATGCGGCCGGAACTGGTTGTATTCCCTGCGCCATCTTTCAATCAAGACCTTTGCCTCGGTCAGCGTGTTAAACACCTCTCGGTTGAGTAGCTCATCCCGCAGCTTGCCATTGAATGACTCTATGTAGCCGTTCTCCCAGGGACTGCCCGGTTCGATGAAGAGGGCCTTGACCCCCACACTGGCAAGCCACCTGCGTATCTCCCCGGCTGTGAATTCCGGACCATTGTCAGACCGTATGTGCTCAGGGATACCTCTCAGCATGAAGAGCTGGAACAGATGGTCGATGACATCCTGTGAAGTGATGCGGCGATTGACCGGCATGGACAGGCACTCTCTGGTGAACTCGTCCAGCATGGTCAGCACCCTGAAGGCCCGACCGTCACATGTCCTCGCCATCACAAAGTCATAGCTCCAGACATGGTCCTTGTGCTCAGGCCGCAACCTGACACATGAGCCATCATTGAGCCACAGTCGCCCTCGTTTCGGTTGCTTCTCAGGCACCTTGAGTCCTTCCCGTCTCCAGATCCTTTCTACCCTCTTGTGGTTCACTCCAAAGCCTTCCCGGCGCAGCAACGCTGTTATCCGGCGGTATCCATATCTGCCGTAACTGCTGGCCATCTCTATCATGCGCGCCGTCAGTCTTCCTTCCTCATCATCAACTCTCGGAACACGACGCTGCGTGGCCCTGGGTTGTCCCAGTACTCTGCATGCCCGTCTCTCAGAGATCTGAAGCACCTGACAAACATCGGTGATTACCTGGCGTCTCCGGAACGGGCTTATGAGTTTCCCCGGGCAGCTTCCTTCAGGATGGCGTTATCGAGCGACAGGTCGGCCACCAGCCTCTTGAGCTGGGAGTTCTCCTTCTCCATGTCCTTGAGACGCTTGACCTGCTCAATCCGCATGCCGCCGTACTCCCGGCGCCAGCGGTAGTAGGTCTGCTCGGTAACGCCAATCTTGCGGCTGGCCTGAGCCACAGTAGACCCCTGGCTCAGCGCCACCTCGGCTTCACGCAACCTGTTGATGATCTGTTCCGGCGCTAAGAACTTTCTCGCCATGCCAACCCCCTTTCAGTCCTTCAGTCTAATACTAAGACTGGACTCGTTTTCGGGGGGCAGGTCACCATCATCGAGCCACAGTCGCCCCCGTTTCGGTTGCTTCTGAGGCACCTTGAGTCCTTCCCGTCTCCAGAGCCTCTCTACCCTCTTGTGGTTCACTTCGAAGCCTTCCCGGCGCAGCAACGCCGTTATCCGACGGTATCCATATCTGCCGTACCGGCTGGCCATCTCTATCATGCGCGCCGTCAGTATTCCTTCCTCATCATCAACTCTCGGAACGCGCCGCTGCGTGGCCCTGGGTTGTCCCAGTACTCTGCATACCCGTCTTTCGGAGATGTGAAGCAGCTGACAAACATGGGTGATCACCTGACATCTCCGGGACGGGCTTATGAGTTTCCCCGGGCAGCCTCCTTGAGGATCGCGTTGTCAAGCGACAGGTCGGCCACCAGCCTCTTGAGCTGCGAGTTCTCCTTCTCCAGGTCCTTGAGGCGCTTGACCTGCTCAATCCGCATGCCGCCGTACTCCCGGCGCCAGCGGTAGTAGGTCCGCTCGGTAACACCAATCTTGCGGCTGGCCGGAGCCACAGTTGATCCCTGGCTCAGCGCCACCTCGGCCTCACGCAACCTGTTGATGATCTGCTCCGGCGCTAAAAGCTTTCTCGCCATGTCAACCCCCTTTCAGTCCTTCAGTCTAATACTAAGACTGGACTCGTTTTCGGGGGGCAGGTCACGCTGCGCGGGTGGACTTCGCTGAGATACTGGCCATTGCGCCGAGGGGTCTGGTCTTTCTGGCTATCCTGATACTCATTGCGCGTCCTCTCTCTGTTCTCTTGTCCACTACAGGCTCCCGCCTGGCGTGGCGTGAGAGACTGTTCATTTCCTGTCTTGCTCCTCGGGGCATCGTAGCGGCATCTGTTGCATCTGTCTTCGCTCTCAAGTTGGAGGTTGCGGGCAGTCCCGGCGCCGACCTCATCGTGCCGGTTACGTTCCTCGTCATAGTCGGCACCGTCGTTGTGTACGGGTTGTCTGCCGCTCCTGTTGCAAGAAGACTTGGCATCGCAGAGCGCAATCCACAGGGCGCGCTCATTGTGGGAGCAGACGCGTGGGCGAGGGAAATCGCTATAGTGCTCCGCGACCAAGGTGTGAAAGTGCTCATCGTGGACTCGAGTTGGCCACATCTCACGGCCGCCCGGATGCAGGGGCTTCATGCCGTCTATGCAAGTATCCTTTCTCAATCAGCACTCGACGGACTAGACCTTGGTGGTCTGGGCAAATTGTTTGCCCTGAGTCCGATTGATGAGTGCAACTCGCTTGCTGTGTTGCATTTCTTATCGGTGCTCGGACGCAGCGATGTGTACCAGGTTGCTCCTGAAGGCGAGGGGAGTCATCGCAGCCAGTTGTCGCCACG
>Ga0255384_10066_pt1 | contig 18435 bp, 12 predicted proteins | sample ANMaggSeSYBR01F7_FD_182106 | JGI IMG/M metagenome (GOLD analysis project Ga0255384, IMG submission 182106) | Sediment cell enrichment communities from methane seep in Santa Monica Basin, California, United Staets - ANME aggregate JGI... | ecosystem: Environmental > Aquatic > Marine > Cold seeps >... | reverse complement strand
AATATTATTTTCTTTTACTATTAGTTCAACCGGTTCCAGACTGGCCAAGGTCTCCTCTTCCGAATCCCAGAAAAACCTTTCTCCTTTTAGGATATCCCCTTCTTCAGTTTCGATAATTACCTCTCCCACCAATTCCATACTCTTGCTTCCCATATCGGCAATACATTTATTAAGTTGGATATCCAGATAAGGTTCATCGTCTTTAAAGATAACCGCTTTTTTAATCTTTTCAAAGATAGTCCTTTTCCTATCTTCTGCTAAAGATATTTTGTCAGCTTCTATCTCCCATTCTTTTTCTCCGGCTTTCATTCCTACTACTGTACCTTTTTCTATTTTAACCGGGGCTTCATTTATTTCAATATCTTCTTCCTCAAATTCTTCAATTTCTTCTTCTGTCTTGCCTGTACTTCCGTCTTTTCCCTTATTATAAATAAAATAAAAAGAAAGGGCTATGGCCAGAATTATTGTTATAATAATCCATAAATATTTTTGTTTAAGCATATTATAATATTACCACTAGTATCCCAAATATGAAAGCATTTCATCCCAGAAAGTATCCTGAGAGAAATTAGTATAGTTATAATAATAATGGTAAGCAATATAGGGAAAGTAGATAGAAAGGCCTTTGGAGCCACTTACACTTCCACCACTATATCCCGACTTTATTACTGCATAATTTAAAGTCTGTTGGATGCTTAAGGCAATATTTTTAACCCCAGGGCTATTTGAATAAACTAATAATTGACTACAAAAATCATATAAATCAATAAAATCAATATCACCATAATACTGGCTGGAATTGGCTGCATTTAAGTAATTATACTTTGGAGTCAGATTATCATTCATTATAGTTAGGGCTAAATCAGATAGCTGACCAGTCAAAGTACCCATATAACTTAGGTCAATTGCTGATTGGGTAACATTACCATAAGGATAAGAAAAAATATATTCATCAACAATATCGACCGCTAACTGCCCGGATGTCATAAGAGGATTACCCACTAATTCTCCCAGAATGGTATCATAAGGCCAACCGTCGAATGGTTCTGATTCTTCTGAGGCAACCAGAATATCAGCATAATCTTTTATCTGATAAGCTACTTCTGTCATTGCCATAAAACAGGCATCCATCCCTACAATATCAATCTTTTTCCCCATTTGAGTATTAATGGTAGAGAGGGCATATTCCAACTCGGGCATAGTTATTTTGTCTCCTCCACTGGTATCATCCCAGGCAATATCCTTAGCGAGGCTTAAGGACCGGAAGCCTCCTCCATGATTCCAGATTACCAGCAAATATTTTTTAGCCGGATAATTAGTAGCTGCCCAACTGGTAAAATCAATTAAGGTCTGAGGGTCACCCATATTAAGCTCACCCAAATCACTTTTTAATTGAGAATTTATCTGAACGGGGTCAAAATTCTGAGTAATATAATATCTCCTGGTGGTAGTCCAATTACTATTAGTAATATCATCTGCATGGCCTTCATTATTAGCAGCTAATACACTATAAGGAATTCGGTCAACTTGCACTACAACATTTACATCAGAAGACGAGCCGACTATCTCCATCTCATTTATATCATCAATCCCTGCACTTTCCAGATTATTATCAGCATCAAGATAAACCATTACCGTCCACTCAGCAGTATTATTTATGGGAGGAAATATAAAACAACCGGTTAGGCTGATTAATAATATTATTAGAACAAAAATTATTGCATATTTATATTTCATAAATTGTTACTCCTTTTTGTTTGGTTAATTGGTTAGCTGGTTACCTAGTTAGCTAGTTAAGATTAAGATAAAGATCAGTTAACCAGTTGGTATTAGTTACCCGGTTAGCCAGTCGACCAGTTAAATCAGTCGTTTGTATATGGCTAGCGTCTAGCGTACAGCGTTTAGCGTATAGGCTAAATCAATAAATTAGAAACTTAAAGTGAAAAGTGAAAAACCATAATTCAAAATTAAAAACTACTCTCCTATATCGCAGGTTATTTATCGTGGGAGCCGGATTTATCCGACCCGAGTTTTGCGGGCTTGATAAATCAAGCCCCTACTCCTAGCTTCTAAATTATGATTCTGTTTTCATTCTTCTTTACTATATGCTATATACTAATCAGTCTCCTCGCAATAATAAAGTAAAACCATTTTTTTATTTTTTGTTATTATTAATAATATATCATATAATAAATTAGAAGTCGAAAATATTATATATCGAGTTGCAATTCATCAATTCTCCAATTGACCGATTGACCGATTAAAAATTACAAGTTGTAAGGTACAAGATACAAACAATCTACCAGTCTACCGGTCGCCCAGTCTACCGGTCAAATAAAAAAATAGTTAGTCGATTCAATTTAATAATCAGGAAGTTGGCCGGTAATTTCAGTTATCTAGTTACCTGGTTAGCTAGTTAAGAATACAAATACAAGAAACGATACAATTCATTGATTCACCGATTAGCTAATTGACTGATTCACCAATTGACCAATTAGTAGATGAGAAATTCAAAGTGTAAGATGAATTGTCCATTAGTATTTTTCAGTCGTTACGGGTTAATATAGTAGATCAAAATTCGCAACTCTTACTTCAAATTTTATAGTTAAATTAAGATTTTAAAAAAAATTAAAAAATTTTTAAAAAAAAGAAGGACTTTTTTTACTTCTTGTTGTATTAACATATAATAATGTAAATAATCAATATAAAAATAATATTTTTTTACTCAGAAAGTCTTAATATTGATTAAATAATTTAATAGGGAGGTGCTTTATTCGTTTAAATTAGATTGGAATTTTGTTTTTGCAAATTCATTTATTAATGACTGTTTTTCTATTATCCGTTATAATATAAAATAATTTTACAAGGAGGAAAAAAATGAGAAATATATTTTTCAAGAAAATTTTGGTAAGTTTAGTTTTAATTGTTGTACTTGGTATGCTTTTTGGTGGCTGTGCACCAACTGCTCCACCAACTGGTCCAGTGGTTCCAACAACTTATACTATAACTGTTATGTCAGGAGCTGGTAACGTCTTTGGTAGTGTATATGTAAACGGACTACCTACTGGAGATTATGTAGCTGCATGGGGAGGCGCTACTGTTAGTGGAGTCCCTGCTGGAGCTGCTATCTATTTAATTGATCCAGGAGGTTGGGTAAGTCATACTGAAATATTTAATCCAATAAGCGGTCTTGTTGTACTCTTCAATTGGTGGTAAAAATTAGTATAATACTTTTATTATATAAATAATAAAAACGGTATATTGTCAACACTAAATGTTTACTGTAATTATGAAGGAGTGACGAGCAGTAAATAATTATATATAAGTATGCAAGCTATAAAGTTAAAGGGTCATTTGTGATAATTAATATTATAAATGACCCTTTAACTTTATGTTACTTTTAAATAGAAAATAAATCCCAACAAATAAAGAATCCGCATCTACTGGAAAACTAAACAAACAACGAAGTTTTTTTAATACTCTTGCTGAATATAGATATATAGATTATAATAATTACATAAAATCAATTCTTTAAAAAGGAGAGTAAAAAATAATGCGCATATCCATATTATTTAAAAAGAGTATTCTAATCATAATAATGGTTGCGATATTGGGATTGCTCGCCGGTTGTACTGTCTTCCTTATACCCAATCCCGGTCAAACAGGTACCGTTCACATTAATATAACTAATAGTGATTGGTATTATGATATTTACTTAGATTCATACAGTAATTATTTAGGGACAACTAACATATATGGGCAAAAAACTTTTTATAATGTTCCTACCGGCTACCGTACTTTTTATGCAGAAGATGTTGATGGATTTTATTCCGGTCAAAAAACCAAATATATCTATTCCGGGACAAATTATGTAAATATTCAGGTATATTTTAATTATTAAGAACAAAAAATAAACTAATAAGGAAACTTTTCTAATGTTGGGAAAGAAGAAATATTTACTGTTGCTTATTCTCATAATAGCTGTTTTACTATTGAACTCCGGCTGCGGTTACTATTACCCCGTTGTTTACAATTTCGGTTCTATCGAAATAACCACCAATCCTTCAGGAGCAAAAATCTTTTTTAATGGAACTGATACAGGACATATTACTCCTTACGTTTTAACTAATGTTCCCATGGGAAGTTATATTATCACCTTAACTCTCTCAGGTTATCTAAACAGCTCCAATATAGTAGAAGTTAAAGCTAATCAAATTAGCGGCATTGATGCAAATTTAACTCCAGCACCTACTCTCCCAATAACTTTACCGACTTTTCTTACTTCAATTGAGGTTCAACCAAAAACAATGAATTTAGAAGTTGGGGAATCGGAAACTATCAGTTCAGTTACTGCCTATTATTCTGACTCAAGTACAGTAAATATCAATCTTCCTGACTGCAATTACAGTTCAAGCAACCCTGCTTGTGCTACCGTGAGCAATAGCGGCACTATTACGGCTGTATCTGATGGTTCTGCCACTATTACCATATCTTATACTGAAGGTGGAGCTACCAAAACCACATCAGCAGAAATTATAGTCGGAACAGTTATTCAAAATGAAGTAGTATATCGGGCTCTCTGCGTGGGGGTGGGTGATTACATTTTAGGTAATGATAATGACTTAAATGCCCCTCCTTATGATGTAGATAGAATACGTCAAATTTTACAACAATGCAGATTTGGTACGTCAAATACAACTTTTTTCAATATCAGTTATTTAAAAGATTGGCAGGCAACAAAATCAAATATTCTGCAGAGCATTTCCTCTACTTTCTCGGGCGCAGACAGTAACGATATTTCTTATTTTTATTTTAGCGGCCATGGAAGCAGGTTGGGAAATACTTCTTATATTTGCCCTGCTGATATTACATCTTTTGCTGATTCAGCCATCAGTGTAGATGAATTAGAGGATGCTTTAAGCGCAATACCCGGCACCAAAGTAGTCTTTCTTGATTCCTGTTATTCCGGCGGGTTTATTGGAAAGTCAATGGACGAAACAATAATTTCTAAAGAAAAATTAGAATCTTTTAATGATGAGGTTATTAACGTCTTTTTCCAGGCCCAAACTAAAGGACTGCTTACCACCAATCAATATAAAGTACTGGTTTCCTGCCACTACTATCAATTATGTTGGGAAATACAACCAGAAGAAGGCGACCCTTTTGGAGTATTTACTATGGCTTTGTGCGATGGCTGTGGTTATTCTGGTAATTACCCAGCAGATAGTAATCTGGATACTACGGTTAGTTTGCAGGAAGCATATTTTTATGTAAGAGATTGGGTTTTTTCTTATAAAATTTCTCAGGATGTGCAAGTTTATCCTGATAATTCAACTTTTACGATTGTGGAATATTAAATTAGTCGTTAGTCGTTAGTGAATAGTATTTAGTAAAACCCCCACCTTAATCCTCCCCCTTCAATGGAGAGGAGATGGATACGAACATATGAAGGCGTATAAGCAATACGCCCCTACTTTTTCCCTGTAAACTCGAAACCTGCAACCAGCAACCTGTATTTTAACTGGGTAACTGGATAATCTTGTAACTTGTGTTTTGTTAATCACAAAGGGCAGACACAAGGTTTACCCCTACATATTTTACATTACTATTTTCTTTACAGGTGAGACGCCTGTCCTACGTAAGAGCTTATGAGGGCGTATACAATACGCCCCTACTTCTTCTATCTTCTTTCTTGTTTTACTATATACTATATACTAAATACTATATACTAATTTACTGTACCAACGCTATCATCGGGGTATCACTTTCAACCTGCAGGAACATTTCGGTGCCTTCTTCTATCTTTACATTTTTGCCTGGGACTAAAGCCCCCAAAACTAATCCCACGGGACTACTCAAGATAATTAATCCTAAAATTCCTGCTCCTACTGCCACATATAACCTCTTATTTTCTTCTTTCGCCTCTTCTCCTAATATTAAACTAAGGGAAGTCCCGTCCAATGCTGAAAGTGGTTTAAATTCTATCTCTAACTTTCCAGGTCGGGATAAAAGAGTAGCCTTCTTAGCTTTAGTTATTTCACCTACTCCTTCAGAATTAGCGGGAATAATTAATTTATTATCTAAAAATACATTTTCGGCTATTTGAAAATTAAATGTTTCGCCTGTTTTATTATTTTTAGAACTTAAGGTACTTAAAAAACGAACAGCTACCAGAGTTCCGGCAGGAATTACCACTTCTCCCACTTGTGGTCTGCCTTCTTTAAAGCAAACATCAAAAATGCTCTCTGCCCTCATAGCCAGGACATCAGATGATGTTTTACCAAATAATATACTCTCCAAATTTTCTATTTTAGTAATTAACGGATCTGAGGTAATTTTTTCTTCTAACATCCACTGTGAAGCATTGATTTTAAAGATTACGGAAGGGTCTTCCGGAGTTCCTGAAATTATAAATTCTTTTAACTGTTTTGCTCTGCTGGTAATTGTTCCCGGGAGGGTTCGACCCACTAATTCTTTTTCTAAATATTCTACCCGTTCAATCAAAGGTTTTTCCTGAGTTATCCCATAGATAGCCATTTCTATCTGCGACAAATCTTCCAACAGAGTCGCCTGAGAGACCTCTGCCGCCCAGGAAAATTGGGCTAATACTGAAGTGCAAATAAAAATGATTATTAAGAAAAGAGAAGATAGTTTTTTAAATATCATTTAAGGTCACCTGCCTTTTTATTGGTTAGTCGGTTAATTGGTTAGCTAGTTAATTAGTTAAGATGAAGATAAAGATTGTTAGTGGGTTAGTTAGTTTAATATATATTCATTAACTGATAACTAATTTACTAATTAACCAATTAATTCAAGTTGCAAAATACAAATTTTCAGTTATTATTTATTGGTTTAACGAGATTGCCACGCTCCCTGCTGTCACTCGCAATGACATTTCTATTTTATATTCTGTCTTCTTACTTTCCTCTCTTAAACCAAGTAACTAATTAACCAGCTAACTAATTAACTAATTAGATTATAATATGATTCTCTAGTTTCCGCAAATATTTTCCAAAAAAAATAACCCCCGGAAAAAATCCGGGGGTTATTTTAGAATTTCACTAAGCTTTTACAATTAAAATTCTACTGCGAGTTCTGCAGTCAAAGTACCAGCTGTACCGGAAATGACCATATCATCATAATCGTCGATATCATCATCCCAATCATTCATCTCAAAACCAACGGTTAAGTCAGTATTTTCAGCTAAAGCATAAGCTAATTGTACTTCAGCACTCCAGAAAGCAGCACCATCACTGTCTACTCTTCCTTCTACTATAAGATCCATATCCTCAGCTAAGTCATACTCTAAAGTAGCTACTGCAACATAGGTACCTGCTGGGTAATCATATTCGCCTGCTCCACTTAAGACATAATCATCAGCCAATGGATAGTTCATGTAGTTAGCATCTATGACAGCTGTGGCCAATAATACATCATATGAAACACCTAATCCTGCAGTTTCTTCTGTATCTGCATCTACTGTGTAGAGTAAATCAACACTTGCATCATGAGCTTGGACTGCCATAGCTGTATCCATATCGTAAGACCAACCTAATGTTACACCAAGTTCGTCGGTTAATGGATAAGTTGCCTCTACGCCACCACCAAATCTATCAGCAGTAAAGTCGGAAGTTGATGGGACAAATCCGGCTGTTGCGTAATGGGCATCTATTGCTAAACCGAGGTCGTCTAATGCAGTATCAATAGTTAATGCACCAGCATAAGCTAATGCAGCACCATAGAATACACCGGCTTCAACAGCAATAGCTGCTTCATCTTCATCACCCAAAGCAAATGCCAAGTCTAAACTACCGGCAAAACCACCAGCTAACACATCATAAGAACCGGTAACACCCATTGCAACTTCATCATCATCGCCAAGAGCAAAAGCAACATTTGCTACATAGTAATCTTCTACGTCTCCAAATAGAGTCCAGTCACCGAGATCATTTTCTGTATCCCAAACCCAGGTAGCTAAGAATCCATCAAATTCTTCAAGAGTATCAAAGCAATATACTAATCCCAGTCCCATAGTAGCTGGTTCAACTTCGCCTACTCTCAGTTGTAAATCTGCACCTTGATAGTCAATAAAGAAACTGCCCCAGGTTACCACAGGTGCTCCGCCGAAGATGTCTTCAACTCCTACAGAAATACCAGCGGTAGTTACATCATTAATAGTAGCTTCAATATTTATGTTTGTTTCGTCTGCTAAAGTTGCTGCAGCCATTGGCAGTACAACCTTTTCATAACTTGCGGTAAAGTCACCAGTAATTACAACCGGTTCAAAGAAAGAATCCAGTTTGGCTACGGTTGTCTCTAAGGCAGCGATTGCTTCACTGTTTGCACCTAAAGAAGCCTCTAAGTCAGCTACGGTTACTCCTAAGCTAGCTAATTCGTCAGCAAATTCAATAGCTAATTTCTCTAATATTGCTACATCATCAGCAGCAGCAAAGTCCATGCCTTCAACATAGGCCAATGCTTTGGCTGTTGCTTCAGCAAATTCATAACGGGTTAGAGATTTTGCTCCACCGAATGTTCCATCAGGGAAACCTACGATAACACCCTTTGCGGCTAAGCTTTGGACTGAATCATATGCCCAATGATTTAAAGGAACATCTACAAAAGGATTAGCTAAAGCTGTAAGAGTAAAAGCTAATACTAATACTAATACTAATACTAATTTTTTCATTTTTTTCTCCTTGGTTTTTTTGTATTTCCAGTTAGCCAACCCTTAAGGAGAATCTATTAATTGAGTATCCAATGTTTCCTCATTAATATCTTCTCTTTTTAGATTACTAACCGGTTTTTATATCATCTTTACTTAAATTAAAACAGGTCCAAGTTTTTTTTCACCTCCTTTCTCCCTACTTTAACCAATCTTAGATGATATACTTTTATATCATTTTTCCATATCACATATATATACTACATCGATATTTAAAAATCCTTCTTTTTTTTGAAAATATTTCAAAATAATTTAAAAAATATTCAAAATTATCACAAATTCTTACTCTGTGCGGTATTTTTTATATAAGTAATTTGCCATAATGCTATACATTTATTGCCTTTATTATAATTCTTAATGTATTGTAATGTCAAATAAATTTATATCTGTAAGGATAACTGCTTAGTATTACTAGCGTATAGCGTACAGCGTTTAGCGTATAGGTGCGGGTAATAAGTGTGAGAAAAATGCAAAATACAAAACTAGTTTTTAGTTATTAGTATATGGTTAGCGTATAGCATATAGTTTTGGATTAATAAAATGCTTATCGCAATTCCTAATTAAATCAAAAGCTTAAAACAAATTCCCTATTGCGTTAAGATTTATCCCCCTCACCCTAACCCTCTCCCTCTAAGGGGAGAGGGAATAAACTTGGAACTCGTAACCTGCAACTTGTCACTCTTAACTCATTACTTATCACTCATTACTTATCACTGTATTATAATTGGGTAATTAATATCAGTCGGAAGCGAAAGGGTTCGATAAAGAAATTGGTTCGGCTTCCATCCTCACTCTTAGGGGTCCTGTACTCCAGGTATCATAGATTGAGATTACTGTAATTTTCATTGTTGTGTCCGACTCTACTATAGTTCTGATTGTATCATACAAATTAATGGCAGAAACAGTCCCTACAAAACTCGTTTTAGGATCAGGAATTATCCCTTCTTTCACGGCAATAATATTCACTTTTCTTAAAAGAGATAAAAGCTTTTTTTCCACTTCACTATAAACTTCTGAACTTTCAATTTCCTCGGAAATAATTTCTTCATCTATTTTAAAGAGTAATTTATTCTCTAAGATCTTAAAATGTGCTACTATTGGTTCTCCTTCAACCACGTTTATAGAAGATAAAAGTCTTACTATCATCTCTTTACCGCTATCGTATATCTTTTGGGTTATATCTTCAAATTCTTCTTGGGCAATAATAAATACCTGATTGGTTCGCTCATCTTTTTTGGCTCCCATGGCTAATACTTTATTGGAAGCTTCCTTTAGAAATCCAAATAACTCTTCCTTTATTTCTTCAATCGGTCTTTGACCTTGAATGATAGTCAGTGCAATCTGTTCTTCCGAGCCCAAGATAACTTCCCCTTCTCTAATCCAGGCAATTCCAGAGTACAAAGCCTTGATAGCAGCATTTAATTCTTCCACTTCTTTATCCAGTTTATCTTTTTCTTCTATTAATCCCTCTCTAATTATCAATAATTCTTCTAATTGAACTGTTTTATTTTTTATATCTTCAGATAATTCCTGATATTTTTCTTCCATTTCCTGTAATTGAGTAGTTTTTTCCTTTAGGTCTTCTTTGGTAGAGGATAGCTGGGTATTTCTTAATTCTACTTCCCGGGATAAATAGGAAAGTTTTTCCTTTAACTCTTCTATTCCGAATAGGGCTGTTCTAACATCATGGGAGGAGATAGCAAGTATGGTTACTGTAATAATGGCGATTAAAATACCACTAATTATAGTGATAAATATAGCTGTAGAGTGGGGACGTAATCCAAAGATAGTCACCCTTTTTTTGCCTATCTTAAGGCCTACCCAGTCACCGACAAAAGCGATTAATCCACTGATTATGATAACTGCAAAAATTAAAATAAGACTGTACATGTCTTCTTGGACTCCTTTCAGTCGTCCATTTAGTCGTTAGTTGGTTAGCTGGTTACTTGGTTAACTAGTCAAGAATAAAATAAAAGAAAAGCGACAATACAAATAACCGTTAGTTGGTTAACCGAATTAACTAGTTATCAGGGCAATGGATAGTTCACCAGATTTTCTAACCAAAAAATACTAAAATACTTAAAGATACTGTTGAATTTGTTCATTAATTTTTGTTGCTTTTAGGTAAGTTTTTACTTGTGATCTTAAATAAGTAATTAATTTATTAATTGACATAGATATTTTCTGTGCATGATTATAAATAGTTTCGAAATCTTCTTTATTAATATAGTTTAGATCTAAAGAAATGTATAGATCGTTTTGTGCTTCGGATATCGAAGCTCGAGATATTATTAAAAAATTTATAAATTCTTTTGTTGATCTTCTGTTAAATCCTTCAGCAATGTTGGACATGATGGAAACTGAAGCTCTTCTTATTTGCGAAGTTAAACCATACAATTCTTCTTTTGGAAATCTTTTAGATAAAATATAAATCTTATTAGTAAGTTCTCTCGCTTCCTGCCAAATAGTCAGTTCTTCAAACGATTTTACAGTAGACATATGAAGTTTCCTATCATTACATTTTTATTTTATTTCTTTACAATTTTTTAACCAGTTAACTAAGTAACTAACTAACCAGCTAACTAATTCATAGATTAAATCTCTCCCCCAGATAGATTTTACGGGTAATTTCGCAATTAGCTACGTGACGGGGAGTTCCTGAAGTCAGTATTTTTCCGTTATGCATAATATAAGCTCGATCAGTAATTTTAAGGGTCTCTCTTACACTATGGTCGGTAATTAATATCCCCATTCCTTTTTCTTTTAGATAAGAGATTATTTCCTGAATATCATAAACGGCAATCGGGTCAACTCCGGTAAAAGGTTCGTCAAGCAGCATAAAAGAAGGTGAGCTGGTTAAAGTTCGGGCTATTTCTACCCGGCGTCTTTCTCCTCCGGAAAGCATATACCCTTTATAATCAGCAAGATGGTCTATTTCCAGCTCCTTTAATAAGGAATAACATCTCTCCCTCCGTTCATCCCTCTTGACTCCCGAAGATTCTAAAATTAGAAGGAGATTTTCTTCTACAGTAAGCTTACGAAAGATTGAAGGTTCCTGGGCTAAATAACCCAAACCCATCCTGGCTCTCTGAAACATAGGAGTTTTGGTAATTCCTTTGCCGTTAAAAGATACTTTTCCCTTATCCGGAGTAATTAAGCCCACTATAATATAAAAAGTAGTGGTCTTTCCTGCCCCATTTGGTCCTAAAAGACCTACTACTTCGCCTTTATTAATCTCCAAGCTAATATCATCAACCACTCGTCTTTTTCGGTAAATTTTTACTAAATTCTCTGTCTTTATTCCCTGCACGATTAACTCCCTCAAATTAGTTAGTTAGTTAAGATAAAGACCAGTTAATAGAACAAGCAATACGGCCCTACTTACTGAAAAATGACAACTAAAAACTGTAAACTAATTTTTTTTATCTAAAAACTAGTTTTTTATCTTACCTCTGTGTTCTGAACCAGTTAACTAAGTAACTAGCTAACCAGCTAACTAAATTCAAACTGCCGTAAAAAGTAGCTCTGCATAAGCTACTAAATTATCATCCACATAAACCTCTGCTTTGGCCTTACCAATTCCTTTTACCATCCTTACAATTTCTACTTTAATTATTAATTGGTCACCGGGATAAACCGGTTTTTTAAAACGGGCTTTGTCGATACCGGCGAACAAGGGAATCTTTCCCTTGTTTTCCTCTTTGGAAAACATCAGAACTCCGCCGGTTTGGGCCATAGCTTCAAGTATGAGCACCCCGGGCATCACCGGATGCCCCGGAAAATGTCCCTGGAAAAAAGGTTCGTTTATGGTAACATTCTTTACCCCTACAATCTTGTTTTCTTCCTGCTCTAATATTTTATCCACTAACAAAAAGGGATAACGATGGGGTAAAAAATTTAAAATTTCTCCTATGGATAATTTTTGTTTCATTGTGCTTTATCTTTTTCTTTCTGTTCTTCTTCTAATTTTCTCATAATTTCCGCTATTACATCCTGAGTAATATCTTCTCCTCCATAGAGAGCAATAGGATAATTTAAAATATCGTTCCCAGCTGGCACTTTTATTTCACTATTTATTATCAAATCATATTTTCCTTTATCTCCTACCGCTTTAATTGCTACAATAATACCTGAATAACGAGCCGCCTGGTACGATTTTATCTCAGCAAGAATCTTCTCTTTGATTGGATTCCATTCTTTATTAAATTTATCTTCTAACTTTTTAAGCCCGGTTTCATCAAGCCCTTTACCTTGTGCATTTAATTCTTCCTGGCGTTTTTGAAGTTCTTCTCGTAAATTTAAACTAAGTTGATTAATATTTTGGGTATAAGGATGACCGGATATAACTTCCGCCAAATTAACTAAACCTATCTCTCCCGTAGCTGCCTCAATATTTTGAAAACTTAAAAATAAAAAAATTACTGCTGCAAACAATAGAATAAAAATTGCTTTATTTGCTATCCTTTTTTCTGCTACTTGCATTATTTTCCTCCTTAAAATTTTGTATATTATTATATATATCGCATCTCGTATATTAGCGTAAATTGTATGGTTTTTAATCAATAAAAACTTATCTTAATTAAACTAAAAACTTAAAGCGAAAAGCTAAAAGCCATAATTCAAAACTCAAAACTTTTTCTCTCAATTTTTAATTTTGAGTTATAGTTTTACGTTTTGCGCTTTTCGTTTTTCGCTGTACACACTATACGCTAAACGCTGTACGCTCTAGTTATGGTATATACTAACGACTATTCACTAACGACTAGTTTAGAACGTATGTCCTATACTAAAGTAAGTCTTTCCTTCTCCTTCTTCATTAATACCATAGTCTAATCTAATTGCCCCAAGAGGAGTATCAAAACGGACACCTACTCCCCTACCAAATTTTAAATCTTCTAAATTAATACTTTGTTCAATCTCCCAAGCTTGACCCCAATCTGCAAAAAGCACTGCCTGGAAATTTTCAGCTAAAGGAAATCTATACTCCACATTAAATACCAAAGATCTATCCCCGGAAAATTCACCTAAATCATAACCTCTTAGGGTATTCATTCCGCCGACCTGATATGCTGCAAAAGAAGGTAGATCAGTATCCGCTATACCGCCCATTGCCCGGAGAGCCAATACTCCTTTACTTAAATTATCAGTAATCTTTTTAACGCTGCCGATATCGACTACGTCTTCAATAAACTTGGTAGAAATATAGGCTCTAAGAGTTAAATTATATTTGGTAAAGTCATAATCTCCTCCTAAAAATCCTCCCGCCTTTTCTAAAGAAAAACTATGATACCAGCCGGAAGTAGGTTCAAATACATTATCGCGAGTATCATAAGAAAAAGTAGGCACAAGGCTATTAGTTAACCCTTCATTAGTATCTTCAGGCAGGGTTCCGGAAATTAAATCATAGGTTACTCTCTCACTCTTTAATTCCAATCCTAATTTAACTGAATCACTTATCTTTCTTCCCAAAATAAGCCTTCCTCCCAGCCTCTCTTCATCATATTCAGCAAGAATTACTTCTTCTTCCTTATCTTCTTTGTGGTTAATAGTATCATATACTTCAAAACCAAAGGAAGTAGGTGTGTTAGCTAACCAGGGTTCAAGGAAAGAAAGTTTATAAGTAGTCCGACCTCCAATTTCTACTTTAGCTTGTACTTTTTGTCCTCCTCCAAAAAGATTATTCTCCTCGTAACTGGTAAATCCCATAAGCCCCTCTTCGGAGTTATATCCTGCTCCAACACCAAATCTCCCAGTATTTTTCTCAATTACTTTTACAACTAAAACTATTGAGTCTTCCTCTGCACCCGGTTCCAATTTCATACTTACATCTTCGAAAAATCCTAAGTTATAAATTTTCTGTAAAGATTTTTTTACAGTCTCAAAGTTAAAGAGGTCGCCGGATTCAATATTAATTTCTCGGGTAATCACCTTTTCTTCAGTCTTGTCATTACCTTCAATTACTATCTTTTCCAATCGGCCCTCAGAAATACTTATCCATAGTTTTCCTTTCTCATCAAAATCAATATCTTTAATATTAATTAAAAGATACCCACGGTCTTTATATAGTTGAGAAATACGATCAAGGTCGTTTTTTAATATCTTCTGGCAAAAAATTTGCCCTTCCTGTAAAACCATTACTTCTCGCATCTCTTCCCCAGAAACTATAGTATTTCCTTCAATACTAATCTCTTTAATGGGTAAATTTTCCACTACTAAAAAGACTACTTTGTAACCATCTCTAAATGACTCTAATTTTATCTTTACATCTTTGAAATAACCCAGATCAAATACTGCTTTCATATCTTTTTCTATATTTTCTTTGGAGAACACATCTCCCAGATTAGAGGCGATTTGGGAAATTATCAAATCTAAAGAAATACTTTCATTCCCCTGTACTACTATAGCAGTTATCTTCCCTTGATTATTAGCCTGTGCCTGAACTACACTTAAACTCCCCAAAATAAATACTAAAGTTAAAATTCCCAATACAAGTATCTTGCTCCATTTGTTCTTTCTCACTTTTTGTTCCTCCCTCTGAATATTTTTAATATCTTATTAAAATTCATATTGTAATTCAAATTTTAATTCAAATTCATTATCTTGTGAACCTAATGAACCTATTTGAGTACTTAAAGTTAGGTCATTTTTAAGTTTATATTCTAATTCCAGGTCACCAATTTCCATTTCAAATAAAGGCGCAGAATAGGATAAATAAAAATTTTCTGAAAAATATTTTCCTACTTTAAGAGCTAAAGCTTCTAAAGCAAAACCAGGAATAAAAGCTAAATCAGAATCCTGTTCTTTTTTAAAGATTGTCTCAATTTTAAACTCATCTAACCCTAAAGAATTAGCAATTTCATCTTCTATCTGGTTTAAAAATCTTATACTTAATCCTTGAGCTATCAGATTAATCATTTCTTCTTTTAAAATTGTTTCCATCTCTCCCTCGGTTAATCCGCTATAATTTTTATTGAACATTAAAAGGGAAATTATCTCACTTTCACTTAAGACAGGAGAGGAATTAAAAGTAATCATAGGTTGAGCAAGGATTCCATTTATACTTACAAACACTTCTATATCATCAATCTTAGTCTTTGCTCTTATATCTAAAATCATATCTTCCCCTGTGGAATCAGTAAAAATAACCTTTCCTGCAGATACTCTAAATTTCTTATCTAGAAAGGAGACATAGCCCTGTTTAATCTCCAATCCCCCGTTTAATTTGGGAGCAGATAGTGCTCCCTGAACTTTTACACTTCCTGTTAATTTAAAATCAAAATCATCGGTCTTAGCAATGAAATCATCTAAAATTTTTACCTCAAGATCGATATCTCCCTTAAGATTAATTAGTTTAGATAAAAGTTCAGATGGATCAGTAGGGATTTCTTTATTGTTCTCTTCCCAGTTTAGTTCTCCCTGAGAAAGAGTTAAAATTCCTTCTATGTGGGGAGAGGTAAAGAGACCAGTTAATTTTGCTTTCAAATCAGCCTGGGCCTTGAAAATATCCTGGTATAGAATTTCCTCCTTATTACTCCATATATTAATATTTAAATCCTGAAGTTGCAAGTTTTTTAAAGCAAATTCTCCGGAAGTATAAATCCTATATTGATCAATCTGGAAATTCATATCTTTTATCTTAACTAAATTATCTTCTAAGTATAGTAAAACACTTAAATCATTTATCTTAGCCGGCAATTCATAAAGCTCTACCAAACCACCGTTAAGAGCGATACTTCCATTTAAAATCGGTTGGTTTAAAGTTCCGGAAAGTTTTAATTCAGCATTGGTTAAGCCCTGGATCTGTTTAATATCTTCTTTGAAGAACATACTGATAAAACTTAAATCAGTATTTTCTAAAGTAAGGATAAAATCTATGGGAATATCGCTTAAACTTGAGGCAACTTTTTCTTTGCCCATAGAAGAAAACTTATAAGGAATCTTACCTTTTCCTTTTATTTGATGACCTTCTTTATCCAGAATAAATTGCTTAACCTCTAAGATATCCTGGTTATAGAGGGCTTCAAAAGTAAGATCATCAAAAATAAAATCCTGAAATTTCCCCTTTTCAACCTTTGCAGAGAAAGATATATCAGGCAAGTCAATATCTCCCGTGATCTCCGCCTCAAAGTTCACCAAACCTTTAATTTCATCTTCTATACCAAAAAGATTAGATAATTGGCTCAAATCCACATTATCTGCTGAAAGGTGAATATCTAAATTTTTATTATTCTCATCAAGATTAATCCATCCCCCGGCTACAAGCTCCCCTTTTCTTTGACTCAATTTTAACTGATTAATCCTTACCATGGAACCAATTTTATCTAATTTTGCTTCTATAGAATTTAAAGGTACCTCCTCTAATTGAGCATCTTTAATGAGGGCTGATAAATATAAGTCGGGAGAAGCATAATTACCTTTTATCTCCAGAGAACCCGTAGCTTGTCCCTTGAATTTACTTATTAAGTCTGTTTGTACAAAATTTGACAATAGATCTGAGATGTCCTGATTTAAGAAATTGACCCTCAAGTTTAGGGGTAAATCTTCTTCCAAATTTATTTCTCCCTGGGTATAGAGCTGAGCCTTCCCGGAATTTAAAACCATACTTTCAATTCTTATTTTATTATCTTCTAAAACAAAGGCAAGATTCCCGGATTCTGCTTTAAAACTAATTAAATTAATATCTTTTAAACCTAAATCACCGTGTGTATTTAGTTTAGGCCAAATGCCTTTAATGATAATTTCTCCCTGAGCCAAACCAGATAGAGGAAAAGTATAATTAAAAAGCTTTGCCAGATAGTTTATATCTGCCTGCTCCATCTTTAAGACAAAGCTCGTTTCAATATCTTTTTCCTCAGTGAAATAAATGTTTCCATTGCCTTTCAAATCCAAACCTTCATTTTTAAAAACAAGCTCTTCCAGTTTTAACTTACTGTTCTGATAATCTATCTTCCCCTCTAAATAATTAAAGGGTAATCCGGATATCTGTCCTTCCCTAACTTCAATTTTTCCTTTAATCTTTGGATTTACTAAAAGACCACTTAATGTTCCGATAAAACCAGCCTGCCCCTCAATCTCTTTATAATTCAAAGTTTGTCCCAATCTTTCTAAACTAATTCCCTCAGCTTTTAGTTTTAAATCCATAAAATTATCTTTAGCAATTGTTCCCTCTGCCTGTAATAAAAAATCTCCTAATTTATTATCTTCGACTTTTATTTTGGCTGTAAGATTTATTTCTTCCCCTTCAGCAATAGTCCCTTTTAAGTCTACTTTTCCGGATAACAATCCACTTTTCAAATAATCAGAAACAAGAGGTTCAAGGAGATCACTTTGCGTATCAAAGCGGGAAAAGTCGAATGAAAAAGCATATTCAGGCAATTCTTTGCTTAGATTAATTCCTCCTGTCCCTTTAATTAGCCCTCCTGCGACCTCTGTTTTTACTTCTTCTAAATAAATTTCCTCTGAATCATATTTAAATCCTGCGGACAAGTTTAAAAAATCATAACCACCGATATTCCCTTCCTTTGTTGATAATTTCCCATTAACCTGAAAATTATTTTCTAATCCGCTTACTTCAATCTCTAAATTAGAGCTGCCTTCAAGGGGAAAATCAGCGGATAGAGACAGATATTTTTTTGCCTCTTCTGCCAAATCACTCAATTTAAGATTATCTGATTTAATTTTTACATTGTAACGAAATTTATCAGCATAGG
>Ga0255384_10065_pt1 | contig 18494 bp, 13 predicted proteins | sample ANMaggSeSYBR01F7_FD_182106 | JGI IMG/M metagenome (GOLD analysis project Ga0255384, IMG submission 182106) | Sediment cell enrichment communities from methane seep in Santa Monica Basin, California, United Staets - ANME aggregate JGI... | ecosystem: Environmental > Aquatic > Marine > Cold seeps >... | reverse complement strand
CCACATTCACTGTACGATATGTGAGCATCCTTTGAAATGACTATGACGGAAAGGTCCCTGCACCGCTTTACATGTGTAGCAGTAGTAAGTCCGGCAGCACCTCCGCCTATGATGGCAAGGTCGTATTTTCTAATATCTTTCATAAAGATAATTTCAAATGCATGTTATTAGGGTTTTGGCATTTGATGAGACCCGTATATGATAGAACCGAGGATAATAGTGTTGAATAACCGAGGATAGTAGAACAGTAAGATAATTGACGAGCGAGTTTGGGGAGTGGGGGGGTTATTGTAGTAAAAAATAATGTGTCCCGCTCGTCAGCGTCCCTATTATGTTATTGTATTTAAACATGTTGATTTATTACGATATTTGGGCTCTACATCAGACAAATTTAAACACGGTCGTCGTGTTTGATTTTAATGAATATACCGTGTTTATGGTGTGATCTTTATATTTTAAAGAGGATGCTGTGATGTATTCAATTACATCCAATTTATAATAATATAATGATCCTTATAATAGTTTTTCGAACACATTTTTGAAATCGTGGTGCAGAGGTATTTCAGAAATATCCAAAACCACAAAGTTATTAAAGTGTAAGGACTAATTAACCTATTGTGATTGGAATACTATCACACTAAAACTTAATTAATTTATCAAATATTCCATTGGGTGATTTATCCAATGGAAATAAACAGATTATCAAAATAAAATCTGGATCATTGTGGTTGCGCCATCACTTTATGCGCACCATTATCACATATTACAAGCAGAAGGAGCAGTCGAGAGAGTCAGGCTTATTCATATTATAGGAATTGGACAAACGGCACTTTATAATTTGTGTCAATTGTCTATAGCTATTCAAAGGTTCGATATCAGCATACAGAATTATTCGCATTAACAGATGACACATCCATGTGCAATTGATGCACGAGGGAATTTAGGGATGTCTTATATATATGTGGATTATCTGGATAGTTGATGGCTTACTTGATAGTTCAAACTATGGGGAATTTGTTTGAATTGATGGTCAATAGACAATATCTGGCATATTACATGCAGCCGAAAGATCTTCTTTCTTCTACTCTTGAGATTCTATTTTGTAGTATGCATATTTGGTCCTATTTTGTTAGTCTGTTTAAACGTAGATCCTGCCTAATATGGCAACTACTGTATAAGAAGGAGATAATATGCAAAATACAGACACCACTAAATATATCATTCATTCAAAGATCAGCGCTGACGGAATAATTGAACGTCCTGATATTGTAGGAGCTATTTTTGGCCAGACAGAAGGTCTGCTCGGTTCAGATCTGGACCTGCGCGATCTTCAAAAGACCGGCCGTATCGGAAGGATAGAGGTTGCAGTAGGTGCAAAGGGTGGTAAGACCAAAGGTAATATCTTTATTCCATCTAGCCTCGATAGGGTTGAGACATCTATTCTTGCAGCATCCCTTGAGACTATTGACAGAGTAGGTCCATGTACGGCAAAGATCGAGATCACACAGATCGAGGATGTTCGTGCAACCAAAAGGAAACATATCATTGAGCGTGCAAAGTACATTCTTACCGACATGTTCGATGAGAACCTTCCGGAATCCCAGGAGATCGCAGACGAAGTTCGTCAGTCAGTACGTATTGAAGAGATGGAGTACTATGGGAAGAACAAGATCCCATGTGGCCCTAATGTGGTTGAGTCTGATGCGATCGTTGTTGTTGAAGGTAGGGCAGATGTGCTGAACCTTTTGAGATATGGTATTAAGAACACTATCTGTGTAGGCGGCACCAATGTACCACCTGAGGTTGCAGAGCTCACAAAGAAGAAGACCGTAACTGCATTCACAGACGGTGATCGTGGTGGAAAGCTCATCATAAAGGAGCTTCTACAGGTTGCAGACATTGATTACATTGCACGTGCTCCTGACGGAAAGAGTGTCGAAGACCTTGTTCAGAGGGAGATCGTACGCTCACTGAGGCAGAAGATCCCTGTAGAGCAGGCTCTTGAAAATTACTCTATCAAAACAGATGTTAAACCTGAACAGATAGAAAAACCTGCTAAGGGTGGCAGGGTCACACGCATTCCAAAGCGCAAGGAAAGGCCAACGAGTGAGGTCTCTGCACCTGTTGCTACCAAAGTTGTTAGCAAACCTTCCATGTCCGAAGAGAAACCGAGGGTATCAAGAGCAACGAGGGCGCCTAGGGAAACAACGGCATCTAGGGCAACAAGGGCACCAAGGGAAACAACAGTAACTAGAGAAACAACGGCATCTAGGGCAACAAGGGCACCCAGGGAAACAACAGCAACTAGAGAAACAACGGCATCTAGGGCAACAAGGGTACCAAGGGAGACAACAGCAACTAGAGAAACAACGGCATCTAGAGCAACAAGGGCACCCAGGGAAACAACAGCAACTAGAGAAACAAGAGCCCCCAGGGAAACAAGGGCGCCAAAAGAAGCAAAGCCCGCAGTGCTCTCTCCACAGGCACTTAGGTTCAAACCACACTCTGATGCACTGAATGGAACTCTTGGAGCAAGACTTTTAGATTCAAAGGACAAGATCATTGAGGAAACTGCAGTTCGTGATCTGGTCAACACACTAAAAGAGAACGATGAAGGGATCAAGAGCGTTATTTTCGATGGTGTCGTAACTCAGCGTATACTGGATATCGCATCTGACAAGGGTATTGAGAACCTTATTGGTGTGAAAAAGGGCAATATTGCAAAAAGCCCTGCAAGTGTCAATGTTCTGACAGCATCTGATTTTTGATCCTTAAAGGATCAAATCTTTTCTCTTTTTCTCTTTTTCCCTCAATAGAGCATTATTAATCATAAAAAATAAATCAAAAAACATTTATATGATAAATAGGAAATGCTCGTCCGCGAATAATGGTTTTATTTGAGTCTTAAGTTTACTGTAATGCAACGCACACAAATAGTGTGTTGTAAAGAAAACGGACTAAAACCATGCAAAAAGATGAATTGATTCAGTTGCATACATTATTAGCTCAGATAAAGAGACATTTGGAATCTCAGAGCAGTGATTATGATTTTTCTGAATATAGATCACTGTCAATAAGTCCTGTTCATATCCATCGCAGTAAAGCAGATCATAAACATGCCATATTTGTACTTGGAAACCATCTTGCTTCGGTAATCTCAGAAGATGAGCTTTCTGGCATTGGCAGAACATCTGTAAGAATGCAGGAATTTGCAGAGCGCACTGGAAGGCACTCCCCTGTCAGCAATAATTAAATATTGTCAGGCAATTGGAACTTGGTCTCAGGAAGTGAAGGCACTTCAAAAGAGATATTCTTGGAGTGATTGGTCCATGACCTTGGAGAAAGTTGTTTTTTCATAATGATCCCACTTTCTCCATCCGAATAATAATCGTGCTCTATCCAGCAAGCTATAAAATCCATTTTCCTGTACATCTGAATAGCATTGTCGTTGCTGCTCCTGACCTCAAGGGTCGCAGATCTTATGCCCTCATCTTTGAACAGGTCCAGAATAGAATTAAGGAGCTTTTTTCCAACTCCCATGTTCTGCCATTCCTTTTTTACTGCCAGGGAGAATATACGGCCTTCGTTCGTCTCAGACCGATAGCCCATGACAAAACCAATTACCTTATTGCCCGTGGTTGCAACAAGAAATCCTTCATCGTTCATCTCATAGAAGTTCATGTAAACGAAAGGATTGTGCTCTGTAAATGCTTCCATTTCAATGGCCAGAACCTGCTCAAAATCCTGGGGCATAAAATTTCTGACTATCATTGTCTTTTAGTAGGTATCTCATTATAAAAAAGAATATTGAAAGAAGTACTAAGAAAAAAAGAAAAAGGGCTTAAAGGCAAATTGTTGCCTTATTCAGCCTTTTTTACATGTCTGAGGTCCACAGCTACCCCTCGTGAAGACCCCACCATCTCTTCTCCACTCATCATAGCGCGTCCGACACCTATTGCTTTACTTCCGGTGATCATAACCTCATCTCCGGGTCTGATGTTCTTGTCAGCGGCAACAACACCTGGTGCAAGCAATGAGCCCCTTGGAAGGAAATCATCTATGGTCACAGTATAACCTGAGTACTCTTCGGAATTTGAAAGCAATCGTATCCCTGCAACGGTAAGTGCGAGTGTACCATACTGTGGTATCATTGTAGCTATCTGCTCTTTGCCAATGAATACCTGATGTTTGGGGAATGGTGCTTTTATCTTTGCATCGTCAGGTACGACCAGCTTACCGGCACCTGAGCCGAACTGGTAGTCTGCAATAGAACGCATCATGTCGGTCCTTGATCTGCTCTGCTTATACTCCTTTTCTGCCACTATCTCAGAAAGGGTCTTTTTCAGGTTATCAAGGGAATCGTATGATGACACGTTCCCTGTACTTGTATAAATGAAATCGATGGAAAGTTGTTCTGAGACTATCTCACATATTTCCCTGTAAGCTCCTTCCAAATGTGCTACAACATGTGAATATTTGTGTTTTGAAAGATAATCCCTGAGGCAGGCAGAGACCCACTTTATTTCTTCAGCATCCCAGTATCCTGTCACAACAGTATCATAATGTGCTGCAGGATAGGTCATTTCAAGCTCCCTGGGTACGATACCGAGTGGGGAAGTGAGAATTACCTCATGTACGAATTTCCTGTACTTTCCCAATGATTTTATGAACTTGTTATGGGAATTGGATATTGAATATGGTTTCTTTGCCGAACAGGGAAAAAGTACAAGTATTTCGGATTCCGGAGGTGTATACCTTTCCTGTATCCTTTTTGCAAACCTAACGACCTCAGGCCTTGTCATGGATTCAGAAGTCGTTGCAAGCATCTGGTTGGACCTGGCAATAGGGGTTTGCTTTTCCATGTAGTCGTATTGGGTATCGGAAAGCCTCAAAAGTGCTGCAAGCCACGGTTCTGTTCTACACTGTCCTTCAATGTATTCACGAAGGTTGCCGGAGCGTATCCTTTCCCTTGCTAGGACTATCTCTGCTTCCAGCATGTTGCGGTTATGTCTGCTGATAAGCTCTGCCCTATCAGCTTTAGGCATTGCTCTTAGTTCCTCGAGCGTAATAGGTGCGCATGCTTCACATCTGCATGGCAGCTCTGTCATCGAATCAAGGAAATGTTTGCCGGCAGTTGTCATGTAGACATCGTTATATCCGGCTATTATTGCTTTTGTATCATCAACAATATCTATTCCAAGGTAAACAAGCATTGCAGCATTTACAGGGGTACAGAGGTTCGGCAGGTAAATAGCGGTGTCAGGGGCAACACTATCTTTCAGATCGATAAGTCTCTCCAGGAACTTTCTCGCATTACCTTCTAAAGAACCTGCACCTTCCATTACGTAAAGGTCAGCCTTTTTCACATCCAAGCCTTTGCGGAAGATGCGACCTATGGGACCTGTGGACTCAACTTCTGTCTTCTCCGAGATATTCATTACCACATCTTCAGGTACTTCCAAGGTCAGATCCTGATGAGGAAGTATGATGATAGTCTCATCCCCGACCTCTTCGCGGATCTTCCTGATCCTCTCTTCTGCTTCTTCAATAGAGATGTTCCAGATGGAGCCTGCATCTGTTATGGGGGAATGGGCATCGTTAAGGGATGCTGTATCAATTATATATGGTGTTCTTACTGGTGTTGGAAATAGTATTTTTCCAATTCGGGCAGCACCATCCCGTTGTTCTACCTCAAAGTATGATGTCATGTTTCCCTAATATGCTTAAGTAGATGTAAATCTTTTCTACTGAACATAAGTACCCAAACGTTTATTTTTTAAAAAGGATTCAGGTTAAGATGATGCTCGCTAAAGAACTTGAGGAGATCCTCGGGAAAGAGAATGTTTCTACCCGAATGTCAGAGCTTTACTGTTATTCCTTTGATGCTTCCGGCGTAGAAGGGCTGCCGGACTTTGTTGTAAGGCCTGCAACCACTGAACAGGTAGCTGATGTGGTCAAATTAGCGGACATGTCTAACATTCCTGTTGTTGCAAGGGGTGCGGGCTCGGGTCTTTGCGGCGGCGCGGTTCCGGTAGAAGGTGGCATTGTGCTTGATATGTGCTCAATGGACCGCGTCCTTGACATTGATATTGATAATCTTCAGATCACGGTGGAGTCCGGTGTCGTTCACGAAAAACTTAACAAGGCACTGGAGCCTTATGGTTTCTTCTTCCCCCCTGACCCCGGTAGCACTGCCATGTGTACCATCGGCGGGCTCATGGCGAACAATGGAAGTGGTATGAGGTGTGTGAAATACGGTACTACCAGGAACTATGTTCTCGATCTTGAGGTAGTGATGGCCGATGGCAGAATAGTGCACACCGGCTCGAAGACTTTGAAAACAGCTTCAGGGTATGATCTGACCGATCTGATGGTAGGTTCTGAAGGCACTCTTGGTATCATCACTAAGGCTGTGCTCAAGGTACATCCTCTGCCCCATTCCCGCAGTGTCATACTTTCATCCTTTGACAATACAACTCTTGCCGGCAAGGCCGTGGTGAAGGTGCTTTCATCCGGGATCATACCTTCGGCATGTGAGATCCTTGACAGTACTGCCATCAAGGCGGTCAGGAGGTTCGATCCTTCTGTGGAACTTCCTGATGTGGGTGCTATTCTTATGATAGAAGTGGACGGGATGGAGAATGCTGTCAGGGAAGAAGCTGCTCTTGTGGGGAAAGCCTGTGAGGAGCTGGCTTCTGCCATAAAGGTCGCGGAGAGTGGAACTGAAAGTGAGAATCTATGGAAGGCACGCAGGCTGGTAGGTGCTGCCATATCAAAGATCGATGTTAAGCGCACTCGTATCTATGTAGGAGAAGACATTGGGGTTCCAATAAAAGAACTACCGGGTATGCTTGAATACGTGCGTTCGCTTTCAGAAGAGTTCGATATTCATATTATGACCTATGGGCATATCGGCGATGGGAATCTCCATACCGGGATGGCCATCGATATGCTCAGTGAGGAAGAACTGGAAAGTGCACATGCTGTGGCGGACAGGATATACAGGCGTGCGATCTCTGTGGGTGGTACTGTGAGTGCTGAGCATGGGGTGGGGAGGGCACGCGCGATGTATATGGAACTGGAACACCCAACTTCTCTTGAGGTGATGCGGCAGATAAAAAGGGCCCTTGATCCGAAAGGGATACTTAATCCGGGTAAAATGGGGCTTTGATATGCAGGAAGATAAGCAAAGGTCGATCCTCAAATGTGTCCGATGCGGGACATGCCGTAGTATATGTCCGGTCTTTGAAGAACTTGGCTGGGAATCTTTCAGTACGAGAGGGCGTATGCTTCTTGCAAAGGGTATCTCAAAAGGGATGGATGTGGATGAAAGTATGATCGATAGCATCAATACCTGTACCACATGTGGGTTGTGTGAGCAGATGTGTCCTGCAGGGGCAAAGCCAACTGATGTCTTTGAAGAGTTACGTCGCGACCTTGTCAGGATGGGCAAGGTCAAAGGCTCACAGTTGGAATTGTATAATAATACTCTTCTTACAGGAAATCCCCTTGGCGAAAAGAGGTCTGGTACAAGTTTTATCCTGGAGCAAAGGGATGTTCCCAAGGTTGCAGACTATGTGTATTTCGTGGGGTGCCTTGGTTCATATCGGTTCAGGGAAGATGCTCTCAGGACATATGACCTTATCAGAGATGTGGGGGTGACCGTACTTTCCGATGAGGTATGTTGTGGTTCTCCGCTACTAAGGACCGGATTCGATGCGGATGACCTTATACGACATAATCTTGAGCAGATCGAAAAGACCGGTGCACATACCATAATAGCCAGTTGTGCAGGTTGTTATAATACGTTCAAGAATGACTATCCTGACAGGTTCAATGTCGTTCACATCACTGAGTTTTTGGCGGAACATATGGATGAGTTGGGGCTTGGAAGGCTGGATCTTACGGTAACTTATCATGATCCGTGTCATCTTGGCAGAGCAAACAGGATATTTGATGCTCCCCGAAAACTGATAATGGCTGTCTGTGACCTTAAAGAGATGAAGACTAACAGGGAAAATGCCAGATGTTGTGGAGGGGGTGGGGGAGTCAGGAAAGGCTATCCTGACCTTTCGGCTTCAATTGCTAAAAAGAGGATAATGGATGTTCCCGATGGTGTGGACAATATTGTAACATGCTGTCCTTTGTGTAGGGTGAATCTGGAACAGGCAAGTGATGTTCCGGTCATTGACCTGCTGGACCTCTTATATATTGCACAAAAGGAAGTCCTGAAGGCCGTCTAAGTTCATTTATTTGCAGATGGGGCCTTTATCAACGAATACAGGCAATTTGACATGGATCTCGGTGCCTTGGTCTACTTCACTGTTTAGCCATATGGTGCCTCTATGCGCTTCGATTATCTTTTTGCAGATGATCAGTCCATAATCCTAACTACAGTAACAGATATCACATTCAGTTTCTTCTTCAGGAGCTTCACTGAATATATGGGTAAGCATCTCTTTTGGAATGCCTTTACCTGTATCTTTTATGACGATGTGTATGTCCCCGTTCTCTTCTGAGGCAAGGATGGAGATCTTCCTTCCTGATGAAGTATATTTGATAGCATTGCCAAGCAGATGCATCAATACACTTTCTATGTATTTTGCGTTCCCGTGTACCGGTGAGAGCGAGTCGGAAATGTCGGTAGTGACCTCGATCCCCTTCTGATCGATCTGGGGGGACATGTCTTTTTTGATAATTTCAAGTATTTTTTTGATATTAATAAGACTGAATGTGTATTTTATCGTCTCGTTCTGCATTTCACTTACATAGAAAAGTGATTCTATGAGATGTTGCAGGCGTTCTGAATTTCGGACCACCGATTCCATTGTCTTTTTTTGATGCTCGTTCAGGTCCCCCAGTCTTTCATTGTAAAGCAGGTCACTGAAACCTTTTATTGATATCAATGGTGTCCTTAGTTCATGGTTGATGTTTGCCAGGAATTCATCTTTCAACTTGTGGGAGATCTGGAGCTTTTCGTTAGCCTTTGAAAGTTCTTCTTCAATATTTTTTCTTTCAGTCGTGTCTTCCCCTGAACGAATTATCCCTGTGATGTTGCCTTCACTATCTTTTAATATCACATCATGCCAGAGGATTATGCGTTCGGAAAACGTGCCATCCGCATTTTTAGTTACTATTAAACGTTCGTAATATTCAGGCGGTTCGGCTTTACCGCTCAAGATGTTGTGCAAGTCCTGTTTTCGGCTTTCACGTCCGTTTTCCGGAATAAAATCTATCCAGCTTTTACCGCGAATATCCTTTTTCTCCCAACCAAAGATATCACAGGTCTTCTGATTTGCGAATACTATTTCCGTGTCCGTGTTGATTATAACAATGATAGTGCCTGCTGCATCGAGATATTTATATGCCTGGTTCCTTTCTTGGATTATGTTTTCCTGTAAGTGTTTTATTTTTAACAGGGATTGCACACGGCTTAATATTTCCATATGACTGACAGGTTTGTTGAGAAAATCGTCTGCACCTTCTTCAAGGCTTTTTATTTTCTCTTCCTTTTCTGCCAGTGATGTCAGCATGATGATAGGTATGAGCTTTGTGCGTTCATCTTTCTTCAATGTCCTGCATAGCTCATGACCTGTAATGTCCGGCATCATAATGTCAAGTATGATTATATCAGGACTTTCAGCAATTGCGATCTCAAGACCTTTGTAACCGGAATATGCTTTTATAACTTCATAGTCGGAGCTGAGTATGGCTTCCAGCATTTCAACATTATCATTTTCATTATCAATGATCAATATTTTCAATCTTTTTTGGGTCATGTTTATTCTATGAAGTTATGGAATTTAGCATATCGATAATCTTCATATTATAAAAAATTTCATCTTTTTGGTGCAAACATATTCTTGCCTTTTCGTGGTATCAGGCAATTCCAGGTACTCCCGACAAGGTCCTGTCTGTCTGCATTTTTCAATCCTTCGTAGATGAGGGTATGGTTTTTCGGGTCACGATAATGCATCATTGCTCTCTGGATGTTCTTTTCTCTACGAGAAGTGGCTACATAGACTGGTTTTCCTGTGAATGGATCGAGTCCTGTGTGGAACATACAGGTTGATACGGTCATCGGGGTTGGTATGAAATCCTGTACCTGTTCGGTATATCTGTCAGTTGCTTTGATGTACTCTGCAAGTTCTATCATATCATCCATTGTACATGCAGGGTGACCTGACATAAGGAACGTTACAAGATACTGGTCTTTGTTCAGTCTCTTGTTAGTTTCCTTAAATATCTTGGCAAATTTTTCAAATACTTCTCTTCCTGGCTTTTTCATACAGTCCGTGACCGATTTTGAAAAATGTTCAGGTGCAATTTTCAATTGACCGCTGACGTGATATTGGCAGAGCTCTGTGATATATTCCGGGTCTTGTAAGGCGAGGTCATATCGAACTCCATAACTTACAAAAACACGCTTTACTTCAGGCATTTCCCTAAGCAGGCGCAGCATTTCGATATTTTCTTTGTGGGATGTGTCCATGGATGGGCAGGGTTCAGGGTAAAGACAAAGTTTATCCTTGCAGGTGCCTTTCTTTTCCCAGTTCTTACATTTCATGGCATACATGTTAGCAGTTGGTCCGCCAACCCCTATTATGTTGCCTTTGAATTCTTTCATTCTTGTGAGAAGCTCAGCTTCATGCAGTATGGAGTCAATACTACGGCTTGTTATCATTCTTCCCTGATGTTGTGCGATGGCACAGAAAGAACAGCTTCCAAAACAGCCTCTGTGAGTTGCTATTGAGAATCTGACCGTTTCAAGAGCAGGTACTGGCTCTTTGTATGAGGGATGTTCCCGTCGGGTGTAAGGTAGATCATATACATGATCAAGTTCCTTTTGGGAAAGCTGTCTCATTGGGGGGTTCTGGACGATGGTCGTTTTTGGGTGAGGTTGGACAAGGGTGATCCCTCTTACAGGGTCCTGTTGGTCATACATTAGCTTGAATGCTTTTGCATAGGTCGGCTTGTCCTTTGATACTTCATTGTAGGAAGGCATTTCCACGTAAGGGAAAGGTATCTGATCGTTCTCTTTCGCTTCCTTCCATTTCTTCACTTCAAGTTTCCATGTGGTCCCGGGAATATCATTTATGTTCCTGATATCTTCACCTGAATCGAGCCTTCGGGCGATCTCAGGTGTTTGCAGCTCTCCCATTCCATATACGAGAAGGTCTGCGGGCGCATCGGTGAGTATGGATTGTCTTACTTTGCCCGACCAGTGGTCGAATTCAGCAAAACGCCTGAGGGATGCTTCTATTCCGCCGATGATTATGGGTACGTCAGGATATGTTTGTTTTAGGCGGTTGGAGTAGACAACGACTGCACGGCTGGGGCGAAGTCCTGGTTGGCCTCCAGGGGAGTACGTGTCCTTTGGACGTGGTTTTAGTGCAGGGGTATAGTTGCTGACCATTGAGTCAGTGTTCCCTGAAGTGACTGCGAAGAAAAGCCGGGGTTTTCCCAGTTTGGTGAAATCCTTTGTGTCTTCCCAGTTAGGTTGGGAGATTATCCCTACTTTGAATCCTGCATCTTCCAGGACGCGTCCTATGATGGTTGCTCCAAAGCTGGGGTGGTCTACATAGGCGTCACCTGTTACAATGATTATGTCAAGTTGATCCCATCCGCGACTCTTGATATCTTTAATATCCATTGGGAGAAAGCGGGATGTATCTATCTTTTTCGGGTTACGTTTTTTCTGTGACATGTGTTTGTCCTTTTATCGGTATGCTCTTGACATCTGTAGTGATAAACGTATCTGCTTGTTCACGTCATCACTGGTAACTGGGCCGTGCCCTGGGTAGAGTGTAATTACGTCCAGTTCTGTTAGTTTTTCTATGGATGCTGAAAGCTTGTCCAATGAGCCGCCGGTAAAATCGGTGCGGCCAATTCCTCCGTTCGGGAATACAGTGTCACCGGAGAAAAGGCTTTTCGAAGATGGCTCGTAGAGTGATATTCCTCCAGGGGTGTGGCCGGGGGTGTGAATGACCTCCAAGGATTCGGTTTCGCTTATCTTTATTATGTCACCGTTCTCGTAGAGGATGTCCGGGTCGATGTCCGGGGCTGGTGCTGAGAAGAGTATGGATACACTTTCTTCTTTACTTTTCAGGGCCTGGGCATCATCTTTGTGTATGGCTATAGGAGCAGTGCATATTTCTGCTACGGATTTAGCTGCGGCGCAATGGTCGAAGTGGGAGTGGGTCAGTATTATCAGTTCGATGTTTTCCGGTCGTGTGTGCTCTTTTATTTTTTGTATGAGCTGATCGGTATCCATTCCGGGATCGATGAGTATCTTTTCGTTTATGAGGTATGAGTTGGATGCGTATGGGGAAGTGGTTATGCTGGTGATCTTCATTGTTTGACTCCGGGTGTGTTTTAGATACCAAATATCTTCTTCGTGTTCCTGAAGGTGGCGTTTGCAATGGTCTCAGGGCCTGTGCCTTTTGCTTCTGCTATTACTGAGAGGTTGTCCAGTACGAATGCGGGTTCGTTCCTTCCTTTGCGAGGGGATAGGTATGGGCTGTCGGTTTCAATGAGCATTTTGTCAAGGGGGACGTTCTCTGCTATTTTCTTATGGTGCTCTGAAAAACAGACTATTGTGGGGATGGATATGTAGTATCCTGCATCGGTTATCCTGATGGCTGTTTCTATTGATCCTCCATAACAGTGGAAGACGACCTTGTCGAGGTCCTTTACCATTTCAAAACAGTCTTCTTCGGCTTCCCTTCCGTGAATTACGAGTGTCTTTTCATATTTTTCTGCTATCTCTATTACTTTACGGAAGTATTGTTTCTGATGTTCCCTTTCCTTGTCTTCCTTATAGTAATGATAGTCAAGACCTGCTTCCCCTATGCCTACTGCTTGTTCTGCATGTAGTTCCAGCTGAAGAAGGATCGAATTGGCGACTTCGTTGCCGTAGTGGGATACTACCAGAGGGCTTAGGCCAATTGTAGGATAGATAAAATCGTATTCGCTTGCAAGTGCGAGTGTTGCCTGGTTTGTTTTCAGGTCAATTCCCGAGTTGACCATTTTAACAACACCCGCATTGTGTGCTCTTTCTATTGTTTCATCACGGTCACGGTTGAACTTTGGGAAGTCAAGGTGACAGTGTGAGTCTATGATCTTTAGCATGCTCCTTATGTTTTGAGGAGCATGTTAATAGCTGTTACGAGAGCTTCGACCGATGCGAGGACAATGTCAGCGTTTGCTGCGCGTGCGGTCACTATCCTTCCTTTGTCGTTCTGCACGCCGATAACGACTTCTGCAAGTGCATCGGAGCCACCGGTGACGGCTTCTATCCTGAAGTCGTGTATGGTTACTTTTGCGTGTTGACCGATGAGAGTTTCTACTGCTTTTAGGGCTGCATCGACCGGGCCGATACCTACGTTGGATGTTACGCATTCTTTTCCGTTGAAGAGTGCTTTGACAACTGCGGTAGATGTGGTTATGTTTCCGGTCATGACACTGACCTCTTTCAGATCGATAGCTGGCATTCCTTCGGGTTTGCCGAGGATATCGAATGCTATTGTGTAAAGGTCTGAATCGGTTATGCGTTTGCCTTTGTCTGCAAGCATTTTGACCTTTAGGATGATAGCATCGAGCTGATCTTCGGTCGGGTTGATGTTTGCAGATTGCAGTGATCTCAGTACGGCATGTTTTCCTGCATGTTTACCGAGTACGATCCTTCGAGTATGTCCGACCATTTCAGGGGTCATGATGCCTGGTTCGAATGTATCGGAATTTTCGAGGACACCGTGGGTATGTATGCCGGATTCATGGGCGAATGCATTCTCTCCTACGACAGGCATGTGAGGGGGTATTTGAACGCCTGTGTAACGTTCGACCATTCGTGCGGTCTCTACGATATACTCGGTGTTGATGTTCGTTTTTGCACCGTATATAGAGTGCAAGCTCATTACTGTTTCCGCAAGATCGGCATTTCCAGCACGTTCTCCCAGTCCGTTGACAGTGACCTGTGCCTGACTTGCACCGGCTTCTATTGCCATGAGACTGTTTGCAACGGCAAGTCCGAAGTCATTGTGACAGTGGGTGTCTATCGGGATGTTTATATCCTTGTTCAGCTCGCCGATAAGGCGATACATACCGGAGGGTGCAATTATTCCCACTGTGTCAGGGACGTTGATGATGTCACATCCTGCGTCTTCAACTGCCTTGTATACGTCTATTAAGTAGTCAAGGTCTGTGCGGGTTGCATCCATTGCAGAGAACATGCAGCGCATGCCGTGGTCCTTTATGTACTGTACGGCATTTACTGACATCTCGACGACTTCTTCGCGACTCTTTTTGATGGTATGTATTCTCTGGATGTCAGATGTGGAAACAAAAGTATGTATCATTCCAACGCCTGCATCTATACATGTATCAAGGTCCTTTGTTAGTACGCGTGCAAGGCCACATACTTCTGATGTGAGGCCTGCGTTTGCGATGTTGCGAACGGATTCCATGTCTCCGGCGGAGGCTATGGGGAACCCTGCTTCGATGGTATCCACTCCAAGCTTGGAAAGCTGGTGAGCTATCTCAATCTTTTGCTCAGGAGTTAGGGATACGCCGGGGGTTTGTTCGCCGTCGCGAAGGGTAGTGTCAAAAATGCTTATCTTTCGGTTTCGGATGGGTTCATCGACGTAAAAATCGATCCCTCAGTTGTGTATTTGTATCCATAATAATCATTAATACTACATGATTAATGGTATAAATAGAAAACGTTTGAAGTAGTTTATTACATCGAATGGCTTGTATTTTTCAATATACTAGTATTAGTAGAGTGTTCATATCTTTTTAATTGCTGATTTTTGTGAGGTTATGCCGGGGAGTTTCATATCTTCCGAAGTAGAAGGCACTAATTAAGAAAGAAGTTATTCCTATTATGGTAAATTTGTTTGAGATATGAAGGGCATATGTTCCTGCAACTATGATACTTCCTAATCCTGCGAAAAACAATCCTATTCTTTGTATACGTTGCATTTTGTCTTTTTGTATTTTATCACTGCAATTTCAATATTTTTGTTATTAATATGTCTAACTTTTTTTAGATTTGTTCAATGTGGTTTATATATTTTCTTGTAATGCTGTGGATTAGTTTGCAGCGTTGCTGTAAATATATATTCCATGTCATGTGCCACAAATGGATTCTATATATATCCATGTCACATATTGTCACACTATGTATAAATACGAGAGCGTAGTGTTAGGGGTGCTCTCATTGAGCTGATTGGTGCCATTTTTGGTACGATCAGGATGAGGGTTCAAAAACGTTTATGCTCTTCATGACTGGATTCACATTCTCAAAAAATGTGTTTATGCTTTCCGATTCGGAACGTATATATAGCATGAAGGAGTTTAAGGAACTCCGCACAATGTGTGGAATTTCAATCACCTTCAATTCAAGATCATTAGTGGAGACCGGAGCTTTTTCGGTCTGACGTTGAATTTGGCAGTTCGATTAATTCTGACTGATAGTGTAAATCTATCTATCGAGAACTAATCGAAATTGTGCATGAATAAGTAACTCTCTAATTCACTTTAGAGTGTTCTTTTCCGACAATTTTTAAGTTTAACTTCCATTTTAAGTGTGCTTTAACAACAAACTCTGGTTTAGCACCAGCGGTCCCCACAGAGTACCCATCATCCCGAAGGACATGCTGGCAACAGTGGGCACGGGTCTCGCTCGTTGCCTGACTTAACAGGATGCTTCACAGTACGAACTGACGACGGCCATGCACCTCCTCTCAGCGATTCAGGTAAAGTCTTTAGCTTGACCTACATTTTGCTGTCGCCCCCGGTGAGTTTTCCGGCGTTGAGTCCAATTAAACCGCAGGCTCCACCCGTTGTAGTGCTCCCCCGCCAATTCCTTTAAGTTTCAGCCTTGCGGCCGTACTTCCCAGGTGGTTCGCTTCACGGCTTCCCTACGGCACCAGAAGCGGTCGCACCGCCCCTGACACCTAGCGAACATCGTTTACGGCTGGGACTACCCGGGTATCTAATCCGGTTCGTGCCCCCAGCTTTCGTCCCTCACCGTCGGACCCGTTCTGGTAAGACGCCTTCGCCACTGGTGGTCCCACAGGGATTACAAGATTTCACTCCTACCCCTGTAGTACCTCTTACCTCTCCCGGTCCCAAGTCTGACAGTATTCCCCGGAAGCCTAACAGTTGAGCTGTCAGATTTCCCGAAGAACTGATCAAACCGGCTACGGACCCTTTAGACCCAATAAAAGTGATTACCACTCGGGCCGCCGGTGTTACCGCGGCGGCTGGCACCGGTCTTGCCCGGCCCTTGCTAACACATGCCGTTTACACATGTGGACAGCCAACATAAATGCTGGCACTCGGTGTCCCCTTATCGCGGTTTCCCGCATTGTAAAGTTTTCGCGCCTGCTGCGCCCCGTAGGGCCTGGATTCATGTCTCAGAATCCATCTCTGGGCTCTTGCTCTCACAACCCATATCCGTCGTAGGCTAGTAGGTACGTTACACCCACTACAACCTGATAGACCGCAGATCCATCCTTAGGCAACCGAGGTCTTTTGGCCAAAAAGCATTCCAGCATATTTGACCTATTCGGAATTATCTCCAGTTTCCCGGAGTTATGCCGAACCTAAGGGCAGGTTATCCACGTGTTACTGAGCAGTCCGCCATGTTCACGAAGAACATTTGACTCGCATGGCTTAGTCGAACACCGATAGCAGTAACCTCTGGCAGGATCAACCAGAGTTTGTTGTTAAAGCACACTTAAAATGGAAGTTAAACTTAAAAATTGTCGGAAAAGAACACTCTAAAGTGAATTAGAGAGTTACTTATTCATGCACAATTTCGATTAGTTCTCGATAGATAGATTTACACTATCAGTCAGAATTAATCGAACTGCCAAATTCAACGTCAGACCGAAAAAGCTCCGGTCTCCACTAATGATCTTGAATTGAAAGTGATTGAAGTTCCACCCATTGAGTGGATTTCCTTAAACAACGCCATCCTATATATACATTTCTAATCGGAAAGCATAAACACATTTTACGAGAATGCGTACACACCATAAAGAGTACTATTAGTTCATTTAAACGATCAAAAAAAGAGCTCTGTAGAAAACCTATTTCCATTTAATTTCCACAAAAATTTTAAAAAGGATTATCCCCTGAGTATTATTTAGCACAGAAAACACAAAGGGGATGATTGTGTTTTGTTTAACAAATACTTAAAGTTTGTTGATACAGCACTAGCTGCATCAGGTAACTCACACCTTCAGATCCATAATTGCAAGTATTCCAAAAGAAAATATACACAACAACAGCTATTAACATTGGATTTATTGAAAAAATATCTGAATGAAGATTATAGAGATATTATTGAACTTGTCGAAGTAATAGATGAGGTAAAAACAAGAATTGGATTAAAACAGGTTCCACACTTTACTACGCTTCATAAATTCATTACAAGACTCAACTCTGTTTATTTCAGCGGATTGCTACAACAAACACTAAAACTCTTTTATTCCCATGGTGAAAAGATTGTGATCACTGCCATTGATTTGAGTGGATTTACGAGCGGTCATTGTAGTTACTATTATTCGTGGAAAACAGAAAAGAAACGAAGATATTTCCTGAAAACCAGTATTTCTGTTGATACTAATAAATTTCTTGTCACTTGTTTTAAGATCTCAGGTAAACATGTACACGATTCAAAGCATGCGATGACATTGCTAAAGCAATGTCATAAAATTCGCAGACCAAATTATTATGATGGATAAGGATTACGATTCAGAAGATATACATTCCCTGGCAAGGAAAGAATTAGAAGGAATAGCTATGATTCCTTTGAGGCAGAGGAAAAGAAAGAGGATCAAAGGTAAGTACCGTAGAAAAATGGTATGGGAATTTGATGAGAAACTGTATCATAATAGAAATTTGGTAGAAACGATGTTCTCTGTCCTGAAAGAAAATATGGCGAGGAAATAGTGCAAAAAAGTACTGGAATCAATTAAAGAAGTTAAATTCAAGTTATTAGTGCATAACCTTGCAGATATATCAGAGTATATTTATTGTTCAAATAAGGATTTCTACAAGCCCAAAAAAAGCAAATTAATGAAAGTGAGCATAGCAGCGATGCAGATTTCCCGAAGACTCTCGTACTTCAGTACAGTAAGCAACGTGGGCAGACTTATCTTCTGTGTTCGGATGGGAACAGGAGTGGCCCTGCCGCTGTGGCCGCCATACTCTTATTAATGAATGAAGCCAAGGTCCAAATCCAGATCAGCGCTTCTGGAGCGTGCTACCTTTGAGCTTTGCTCAAGAGGTCAGGATTTTAAGTCGGACCTTACCTTGTAAATAAATGAAGCCAAGGTCCGGATTCGAACCGGAATGGTATCGCTCTGCAGGCGATTGCGTAGCCGCTCCGCCACCTTGGCAATTGGGAATGTAGTCTCTAGTAGGTGAAACATGCATATAAACTTTTACCTTGCGACAATTATTGGCACTATGTAATGAGA
>Ga0255384_10064_pt1 | contig 18509 bp, 17 predicted proteins | sample ANMaggSeSYBR01F7_FD_182106 | JGI IMG/M metagenome (GOLD analysis project Ga0255384, IMG submission 182106) | Sediment cell enrichment communities from methane seep in Santa Monica Basin, California, United Staets - ANME aggregate JGI... | ecosystem: Environmental > Aquatic > Marine > Cold seeps >... | reverse complement strand
GAAAATATTAATAAAGGCATCATTCTTGGTAAATAAGTTACAATTCCCATTCCAATAATTAATATCCATATTTTTATATCACTCAACATTATTTTTCTCTCTTTTTTTTCTTTATCATTTTATTTTCAATAAAATATCCAACCGAGGCTCCTAAAATTGCTGTTAGCACTATATAAAAACTATTTTTTAAAATTAAAGATAAGCAAATAGACGCTGCTCCAGTAATTATTCCGACAATAATAAAAACTTTATTTTTTAAATTTAACACCAATAAACATATAAACATTGCCGTAAGTGTGTAGCTAGCAATTTCATTGCTTATAGGAAGAATCGCTCCTGCTAAACTTCCAATAATATTACCAAAATTCCAACAGGCAAAGGCGACGATATTTACTATCATTGCTTTTCGAGAGTCCCATATTCCTTCTGTAAATTTGTGATAGTTTATTGCAAATGATTCATCTGTAACTCCGTGGGAATAGATTAGTAAAAAGTTTTTTTTCTTACTTCCTAAAAATTTTGCTAAAACCGAACTCATTAAAAAATGTCTTAAATTTACAACAAAAGTAGCCATTATGATAGCTTCAATGGATGAATTGGCTCCTATCATCGAAACAGCAATGAATTGAGAGCTTCCAGCAAATACTATTAATGACATACCTGCTATTTCAAAAATAGTTAAACCTGCTTTCTGTGCTAAAACACCACAAGCAAACCCTAGCGGCAAATAACCTAAACAAATTGGAATTACAGCAATGAAGCTTTCTTCTATGTCTCCTTTTATTTGTTTTATCGACTGAATAATTCCATTCTCCAATAGATTTAGCAATTAACCATACCTCTTTTAAGAATTAAGGGGTCAGGGTGAGGAGGGATAAATAACCTGCCTTCTTGTCTCCCTTTATGTCTTTGTATAGACGATGATAAAGAAAATAGGTGTCTGTTCCTATTACCTTTTTCTATTATACTTTGCGTACCTATTCTTTCACTATCCAGGTTTACTTCAGTGAATTACTGGGGGTTAAATTTTTATTGTTGACGGATAGACAAACAATTTGTCAAAAATAAAGATTAGGTCCCTTGTCTTCCACATTTCATAATCTAACAGGGTACTTTCCATATTTTTTAACTGTATTAATAAAAGTCATAAAATTTTCTAAAGGTGTGTCTAGCTGCACATGTTGACAGGGTGAAATGATAAATCCTCCTCCCGGAGCGATAGTTTTTATCCGTTCTATAACTTCTTTCTTAACTTCTTCCGAAGTTCCAAAAGGAAGGGTGTATTGTTCATCAAGGCTTCCCCAGAAAGAAAGTTTTTTTCCATAACGTTTTTTAAGATGTATCGGATCCATGGCCTTGGGTTGAATAGGATTTAGAACATCAATACCAATTTCAATAAGCTCATCAATTATGGGAGATATATATCCATCGCTGTGATAAGCAATTTTAAGAGAAGGATTAATTTTCTTTAATTCCTGACAGATAATACTCATACGAGGTTTAAGATATTTTCTCCAGAGTGTGGGTGACATAAGCATAGTTCTTTGGCTTCCTACATCATCACCTAACCATATTATATCTACTCCCATCCGAACAAGTCTTTTTGCTACTTCTAAATGATATTTAAAAGTAATGTCTAGAATATAATTAGCTACTTCCTCATTTAATAGCATATCTATAAGGAGTTTCTCCATGCCTCTAATAGACCAAGCCCCTTCAAATATAGTACATACAACAACTCCCATAATACAAAATTCCTTACCATAAATATCTAAAACACGCTCTAAGGGTTTGTATAGCACATCTCTATGAGGATCTGGGGAAATATATTTCTTTATTTTGTAGTCATCGCTTAAGGGATGTTCAATCATTTCACGATATTTTCCTTCACCAAAACGAGTATTATATTTTACTTGTCTCCATTTAATTCCCCATTCACAAGTAAATTCGTCTTCCTCGAAAGTATATTTAGAAGCAACAATTCCAACTGAATACTGAATAATATCAAGGCCTAAAGTTACTTCGATGTCATGCTCTATTCTTGTATCGTGCGGTTCGACAGGGGTTTGGGAAAGCCCTAAATAGTTCTGGAGTCTTTGGGCAAATTCTGAAGTAAAACTTGCAGCCATTGGTACTCTATCCGGCTCTTGATGATTTAGTGCTAAAAGTACTCTTTCTTTTGAATTCATATTACTCCTCCCTTATTAAAATAACATTATAATTATGCATTCTGCATTATGGGATCAGGTTTTGCAATTCCACTTTTCATATTCCTCAAGGATTTTTCTAAAACAAATAAATGTGTGTCTGTCCTCTATTTATAATGACACAAATAAACCAAATTTTGAAAAGTTAGAAAAAATAGGATATATCCCTGTTTATTCTAATCAACATCACATTTTCCCCAAGGATGCTGCTAAATAGTCGGATTTCAGAAAACGCTCCACAATAAAGAGCATAATAATATTCGGTGTCATCATGATCAGTGCCACTACTGAGGCATTGGTTCGTATGAAATAATATCCCATGAATGAATAGAGGATGGTCGGTATGGTCTCGAAAGTAGGAGTGCCGATGATAAAAGTAAGGTTAAACTCTTCGATGCTGACAGTAAAGGCAAAGATCATACCTGCCAGTAATCCAGGGCGAATCATGGGTAAGAAGATATCCCTGATTTTAACGAAAGTAGTCGCACCTAGATTCTCTGCCGCGTCTATCACGTCTTGAGGGATTGCCTGGAAACTGGTTGTCATCACCCGAATCATATAGGGTATACTCATGAGTGTGTGCGCAAGCACCAGGCCGAAAAATGTTTGGCTCAATCCGAGTGCGGTGAAAACCCTACTGAGGAAAAGCGCTACTACCATCCCAGGCATGATAATAGGGAGGAGCACCACTAGCATTAAAAGTTTCTTCCCGGGTATTTTCTTTCTACCCAATACATAGGAGGTGGGCAATGATAAGACCAACGAGAGAAGTACTGACAGCGGTGCCAAACTGTAGCTAGTACGCAACGCCCGTCCGATATTGGTATAATCGAATACATATTTCCATTGCGCAAGCGAAAAGCTTGGTGGGAAAAGATTAGGGTAAGACCAGGGGTTCTTGGGATCAACCAAAGACCACATCACGGTCATAAGGATAGGTATACCGACCCACAAAATCAGGACTATCACAAAAAAGGTCATCAGTAGCAAGTAGAAATATCTATTCCTTCGTGCTTGGATAAGGTGTAGTGGTGTATTTATTGTGATATCTGTTGAAGCCATACTAAACCTCTCCCTTTATAAATTCCGCTAATCGCGAATAAGCCCAGATGACAATGAAAGCGGTCACGATAATAATCACTCCCAATACAGCTGCCTGATCCCATTCCTGATATATGGTAGCCATGATGTGCATCCGTCCTGCCATAGATGCGGGATAGATCGGTCCTGCAACACTGCATATGGGGAAATCTCCAAAAGCCCTTATAAACATGAGGATCATAGAAACTAATATCCCAGGCATAGCCAAGGGCACGTACATCCTGAATAATATCGACCAGTACCCCGCTCCCAGATTTTTCGCTGCATCGATAGTATCATCCCTGATGGATGCCAACGCCGCCATCAAGATCAGCAGCACAAAGGGCAGGTTCTTCCAGATCTGAATGAATACCACCCCCCAGCCGAATTCGTCATTGAGCATACGAAATGGCTCATCGGTCAAATTAAGTCCCATAAGTGCAGTATTCACCAGCCCGTGGTAGGAAATAAGGTTCAGGATGAGAAAAGCTGCCACCAGGGCAGGTATAAAGAGCGGCACTTTAATTATAGAACCCAGGATTCCCTTTCCGGTTCCACCTTTTCTGAAGAACAATGCTATGGGAAATGCAACCACTACGGTACCTACCGAACTTAAAAGACCCATCTTGAGGGAAAAGAACAGTGAATCCATGGATTCTTTGGCTTGCAATATCGCTTTCCAGTTTTCTAAGGTGAACACCGATTTTCCTGTGATGCTAAAGAGACCGAAGCTTTGCACGAGGGTCAGGAAGATTGAAGATCCAATAAACAACAGGATAAATCCAACACCCGGAAAGAGCATCAGAATATCTATGGGCGAAACCTCTTTTTCTTTCATCTTTTATCCCCTCAAGATACTGAAGGCGTCTTCTGGAATACTCAACTCTATGACATCTCCCGCAACGATCTTCCTGGATTCATCAGTCTGTGCACGTATCTTGTTTCCCTGAACATCGATGAAGATATCCGTAATATTTCCCATGAATACAGCCTGCAGAATTTTCCCTTTGACTCTATTCGGTGCTCCCTGGGTATAGATCTTCATATCCTCAGGCCGCCAGACGAACTTCACTGTTTTACTCGATTCAGGTATCTCCTGGTCCCCGGATACGATTACCACCTTTCCAAAAGGAGCTTCCACGGTATACCGGCTGCCATCTCTGGCCACTATGGTCCCTTCAAAGATATTCGCCAAACCGATAAATCCAGCCACAAAACTGGTTTCAGGGTTCCGGTAAACCATGTAGGGATCTCCTAACTGTTCAACATGACCCCGGTTCATGACGACAATCCTGTCTGATATCGCCAAGGCCTCATCCTGGTCATGAGTCACATAGAGGGTTGTTATTCCCAGCCGTTTTTGCATTTCCCGTATCTCAATCCGCACCTGTACACGTAGCTTGGCATCCAGGTTGGAAAGCGGCTCATCAAAAAGAAGCACCTGGGACTCTGTCACGATAGCTCTCGCCAGAGCAACCCGTTGTTGCTGTCCTCCTGACAGCTGTCCGGGTTTGCGCTTTTCCAAACCTTCAATTCCCAGCATCCCCATCACCCGTGAGATCCTCTTCTTCTGTCCCTGTCGTGGAATTTTCTGCATTTTTAACCCAAAGCATATATTATCCCAGACAGACATATGGGGAAACAAGGCATAGGACTGGAAACACATAGCAGTATTCCGCTTGTTGGGGGGAACGTTGTTCATAATCCTGTCTCCAAAAAAGATCTCACCCTCATCAGGATAGCAGAATCCTGCAATGGCTCTCAAGGTTGTTGTCTTCCCACAACCTGAAGGGCCGAGCAGGGTGACAAATTCACCATCAGCCACTTCCAAGCTTAGGTTATCCACAGCAAGGACTTCATCAAATCTTTTCGTTAGGTTTTTAATTCTCAGCTTTGACACAAGATTCCCCCATTCCTAAAATTTAAAGCTTACAGTACAACCTCATTTCAGAGAGTTTTAATGCGTTTCAATGATGAACCCGGATCATCTTCAGGATTGTATTTAAATCCTATCATACCGTTATAACCTCTTTCAAGTAAGATTGACAGGGCAATCGCACTACGGGTGGTCTCCGTGGGCTGGGGATGTTCCACCCCCAGCCCATATTTGCGAATGCCAATGTTGAACTTCCGCTCAACCTCCGCTCGCTCGCTCTCGTCTTCCCTCTTTCAACATTACATCGCTTCCGAATACTCTATTTCATCAACACATTCTTGACGAACTCGGAAATCATGTGGCCTTTGTAAGGCGCTGGGAACCATGCAATCGCATTATTCGCTCTATCTTCTTCGGATAACAGTGTTCCTTCAAGAGCGATATCGATTCTTGAGGGATATGCACCTACTATCTCGAACTTTTTAAGCTGCTGCTCTTTTGTGGTCAAATGATAAATGAAAAGCGCTGCAGCGGCTTTGTTCTTTGCGTTCTTCAGTACACCCAAGGTATCTCCACCACCGGCTGCCCCCATCTGTGGAATATACATCTTCGCTCTAGAGAAGATGTTGCCTTTATTCATCATATCCTTGACATTATCATCCCAACCAAAAGTCATGGCCATCTCTCCGTCATTGATCCTGACGATGGAGTCATTGTTTGATACGGTGAAGGTCAGTTTATCCTTGCGGGAATTGACCCACTCCCAAGCCAGATTCCAATTCGCCACTTTCTCCGGAACTACATCGGCATCGCCCTTGTACTTCTCCAAACCTCCAGTGGTCTGACTGATCAATGTGTGAACGAAGGATTGACCGGAACCACCTTTTGAAGGATCGTTGAAACCGAATTTTTTGGGGTTGGCATCTATCCACGCCTCAAGTTCTTCCCAGGTTTGGGGCGGATTGGAAACTCGTTCTGGGTCATAGAGGATGCCCGTCTGGTTTCTGTGTAAAGGAGTGAGATATCCTTTGGTCAACACACCCTCCTGAACCTCCCAGAGAGATGGAGTCAGCTTGCCTGCATCGGGTATTACGTCTTTCATGGGTCCATAGAACAGATCCAGATCCATAGCGGTCTTCACCCACTGTCCCCCAGTAACAATTGCGTCCATGGTTCCAACGTCACGATCCTTCTCTGATATGGCTTTATTGAAGTTAGCCTCCAAATTTCCAACAATCAAGTTGACTTTAATGCCGTATTGACTCTCAAAATCATTAGCTGATACTCTAAAGTAGTCCGGGAAATAACAGGCATAGAACGTTACCTGCCCTTCCTCCTTAGCTGCAGCGACTATCTCGTCCCAACTGGCTGTCTGCAGGTCAATTGCCTGTGCCGCTGCTGTAATAATTATTCCTGAAAGGAATACAGTCAAACATAAAAATACAAACAAGAAAGCTATGCGACTTTTTAAATTACTTTTCATTTTTTACCTCCAAAAAAATTTTTTAAGTCTAAAAACACTTAGGAATAATTTTCTTCTTATATCTCACCTCCTCCCATGAGTTCCCTGTTTATTTAAAGAACAGTTTCGTTTTCCAGGGTATGGCTACAGGGAGTTTTTGATTTTTTAAGAAAACTAATTTTGGTAATTCTTGTAATAAAGTAATTTCGTTTATACTAATTAATAGTATAAAAAATATCTTGTATGTGATTTTAACCGACTGGCTTTGAGTTCGGGCAATTTTAGATATTAAATCACTTCTATTTTGATTTCTAATTTTCGAGTATCCGCAACTTAATTATCTTCATTAATTGCTTGCTGAACTCATTAATAAAAACTCAAAATGATGATAAAGATGAGAAAGCATTTTCAGCGGATTTTTAGATTAGAATTATAAAATAATATAATAATCATGTATTCTAATACAAGTTATACATTAATACTATAATAAACAATCCTCCTTGTCAAAGATTTTTTTATAATATTTTGTGGAAATTTTTGGGGTCAAATCTTTATTCTTGACAAATAGTTTAATGAACTGTCAAGAATAAAGATTTGACCCCCCCTATTCTGGCAGGTATTAATGAAAGTAATTTGAGAGTGTCATCTACTGCTTCATTGTCGGAGGGGTATCGCGGATACTGGCAGTTCGTTATTGATAAAAAAAGAGCAGAATCGTTCCCCTGACATTCCTGAAAAGATTACCTGTTTACTGCGCATGAACAATTATCTCCTGTAAAAAATCAGAAGAAACATTTTTTAGAAAGCCATAATTATGGCTTCGAAGAAGGTTCCCAATATGGTGGGCTACTACACACAGCAGATTTTAAATCCGCTGGTCCCGGTATTTCAATCCCAGGATTCACTACGGTTTGGATAGCAAATTCAACCATTTTTGTCCTCATATATATGACATTTTCCTGACCATATTCATTTTCTGAATGTGGCCCTCTAACGAACACCAATTCTTTGAGTCCTGTTGCTCGCTTATATGCCTCGAAAGTGCCTTCAACACTTACATACTTATCCCACAGTCCTTTTCCAAAGAACACCGCCGGCCACTTGTCTACACTCATTAAAATTTCTGAACTCGGAAAAAACATAACATTCTCCATAGTCCGCAGACACCCCTCCAGGAGCGTATAAACAGGTTCCATATATCCAATGCCAGCAGCAAAATCTGCAAGCATCAAAGTTCCCTTAATGTTATACCCATACGAAGAAGTACACCTTCCCTCAGGGTTGTTGTAAGGACAAAATTCAGTAAAATTCTTCTGCATCGCCCACGCTGTCACTATCGACCCCTGTGAGGAGCCTCCGATTATCACAGAGACACTTTTGGCCTGCTCCCCTCGGAGAAGTTTCCCGGCAGCTTGTTCCCCGACAAAGAGTTCACCTGTTGAGGCCAACATGCGTAATCCATTACCTGACTCAAGTTGATCAAGCATTCTAAACAGATCCTCGGCTTGTTCCCCGGTATCTGAAGCGGTCAAGCCTCCTGATATCCCATGCCCTCTCTTATCTATTGTCAGTACATCAAACCCGGCCCGATTGAGAGCATACAAATACTCTCGCCATTGTCGCAAACCCCACTTCTCTGTCGTCTTTTGTTCATTTGGATAAGAGATGCCTTTGTATTCTTTGGTCTCTGAATCATATACATACAGAGGATCATCCGGATGATGAATCGCTGTCGTTTCTATACTTCTTCCACCAATCATAATAGCTATAGCATGCGTCTTGTTCCCGCTATTGTCTAGTATACCTTCCCCTTCAATAAACCATCCTCGCAGTTTGATCGGCGTGTATACCTTCAAATGAAGTCGTTCGTACGTATCTCTGGGCACGGTAAATTCCACAATGTAAGTTTCATCATCAACTTTCGCAATATTTTCATTGTAAACAGATTGCCCAAAAAATGCCGGTCGGCGGATGTCTGCCAGGTTCACATCTTCATTAGCCTCAATCTTTCCGATTGGAGATACGGTTCCAGTATTTCTAAACTCGCTAAGAGAAAAACTCTTGGCAAGCTCAATAATTGGTTTGGCAGCATTGGGGTCTTGTGAAAATGCTTGCCATTTTTCCTTGATTTTAGCATCAGTAAACTCTTCAATATAAAAATCTTCCCCCTGATAACCTTCAGTTGGCTGTTGATTAGTCTGTGCAAATGGAATACACACTGATTCCTTTGGATCCTGATAAGAAAATCCGGGCAAATCTTCATTCTTATCATACCCGATATGGGTAATTGGAGGAATTGTGGGTTCAGGTCTTACAATATTACCTTTCATCTTCTCCCTCAATTTTTTTAATCAATCTGCTCACCGTAGTATAATGCACAGCGATATATTCTGCTATATCTTTTAAGATACAGCCATACTGTAGGTAAGCCTCATACATTGCCTGGTCTTTTTGATTTCTTGTCCTTATATTTAAAAATCTCATTAAAAAGTGGTCTGGTCATGTCGCTAATATGACATAACCTTTGTAATATTACAAGGCCAGACCTCCTATATATTTTTCAATTTAATATTCTATGCTGAAATTTTGTTAAAATTATTATGAACCTATACTTATTTATGTCTTCAATGCAATGGCATCAATTTCAATCAAAACACCCGGGGGAAATGTTTTTACAGTACTGGTTGTGCGAGCAGGCGGATCAATAGAAAAAAATTCTTGAAATACCTCATTCATTCCCTTAAAATCATCGATATTTAAAAGTAATGCACTTATTTTTAATACATCCTTAAATCCTGCACCTTCTGCTTTTAAAATTTTCTCTATATTTTTGAATACCAACCTGGTTTGTTTTTTGATATCTTGTTCTATAAATTTATTTGTTTTTGGGTCAATAGGAAGTTGTCCGGAAACAAAAATGAGCCCTCCTCCAACAACACCTTGAGAATATACCCCTAAAGGCCTGGGGGCTTCATCACTATAAATTATTTTTTTCATTACCTTCTCCTTTTTAAATTAATCTTATTATTTTTATAAAAAGCTATGAGTTAATTTTTAATTGATGTTATCTCTTCTTTTAAAAAATTGACAAGTTTATCTAAATCAATATTTCCTCCACTAAGGATAGCAACTACTTCTTTATTCTTAATATTGATTTTGTTAGCAATAATTGCTGCAACGGTAACTGCTCCTGAAGGTTCAACTAATAGTTTCGCCCGCTCCAGGAGAAACACAAGCGCTTTTTTTATTTCATCCTCTGTAACGAGAACTATCTCATCTACATATTTCTGCACTAAACCAAATGGTTTTTTACCTGGTTTTTTTAATGCCAGGCCATCAGCTATCGTATCAACATGTTCTTTTTCCACTATACTATTTTGTTTAAGAGAAAGCCACATGGCATTCGCATTTTCCGGCTCCACTCCTATTATTTTAATCTCAGGACTTTTTTCCTTTATTGCCAGGGCAACACCTGAAATAAACGCTCCGCCGCCAACAGGGCAAAAAACAACCTCAGTATCCGGCTTCTCCTTTAAAATTTCTAACCCTATCGTTCCATGTCCTGCAATTAAGGCATCATCCTCAAAAGGACTTAAATAAGTCAGACCTTCAGAATTGGATATGGCCATTGCTTTACTCACTACATCATTGGAATTTCTCCCGTATACTACAACTTCCGCTCCATATCCCTTCGTAGCATTTATCTTTGTCCTGGAAGCATTTTCTGCCATAACGATTACTGATCTGATATTAAAAAGTCTGGAAGCATAAGCAACCGCCTGTGCCCAATTACCTGCAGAGCAAGTAACAACTCCCTTTTCTCTTTGTTTTTCAGTTAAACTCATCATAACATTTATTGCTCCGCCAAGTTTAAATGAACCGGTAAGTTGAAGATTTTCAGGTTTTAAATAGATCTGATTCCCGGTCATTCGACTCAATGTTCTGGAATATTGCAATAAAGTAGAATTTTTAAATTTTGTCACCTTGGAATAAGCTGCTAAAATATCGGAATAATTTACCATTTCGATCACCTCATTTCTATTATTTATCTATTCAAAAAATCAAGAGCAAATTGTGCATATAAAGAAGTTCCTATAGGTAAAGCATCTTCATCTAAATTAAATTTTTCATGGTGGTGAGGATAGGTAGTATTTTTTTCTTTGTTACCTACCCCCAAAAAAACCATTATTCCGGGAACTGTTTGATTGAAATATGAAAAATCTTCTCCCCCCATTGTTTGTTCAAAATCGGCAACGATATCTTCCCCATACAATTTAATTATACTTGCCTTCGCCATTTGAGATACTATGGGATCGTTGATACAAGATAATGATCCAACTGTATAATCAATTTCCGCTTTTGCGTTAAAACTAGAAGCAGTATGGTCTACTATCCTCTTAATCATTGAAGGGAAACGATTCTGTATATCCTGATTAAAACTTCTTGTTGTTCCTTCCAGCACTACTTCATTACAAATAACGTTAAAATTAAATCCCCCATTTATCTTTCCTATACTTACTACTACCGGTTCTAAAGGATTAATTTCTCGACTTATTATTGACTGGAGGTTCATTACGATAGCAGATGCGGCGACAATAGCATCGACTCCGAGATGAGGGATAGCGCCATGGCTTCCTTTTCCTTTTACTGTAATCTTAAATCTATCACCTGCAGCAAACCGGGGGCCTGCCTCCAAAGAAACCTTGCCTGTGGAAAATTGTGACCAAATATGGATTCCTAAAATTGCATCGACTCCTTCCATTACTCCTTCATCTAACATCTTTTTTGCACCTTGCATGTTTTCTTCTGCTGGCTGAAATATAAATTTTACTGTTCCTTTTATTTGATCTCTTAACTTCCATAAAATCTTAGCAGCAATTAAGAGCATGGCGGTATGACTATCGTGACCACAGGCATGCATAACACCAGAATTTTTTGACTTGTAAGGTATATCATTATTGGCCTCTTCTATAGGTAAAGCATCCATATCCGCCCTTAAGGCTACTGCCTTACCACCTTCTCTGCCTTTAAGAGTTCCCACTACTCCGGTTTTGGCAATTCTCTTTACTTCAATTCCTATTTTCTTCAGTTCTTCTTCTACCCTATTTCCTGTTTGAATTTCCTTCCAGCTTAGTTCTGGATTTTTATGAAATTCTCTCCTTAAGGCAACAAGTTCTCCTTTATATTTTTCCGCTAACTCTCTTACATTCATCTCTCTTGAACCTCCTTTAAATAGAATATTTTAGGGGTCAGGTTTCACAAATTCACATTTTCTATTTTCGTTTTATATTTTGTGAAGTTGTCAAGCCTGACCCCATAGTCTTCTACTGATATCATAATTTAATTTTTTTGAACTACTAATCTTATCCCCAAACCTATTAAAACTGTACCAAAAACTTTATCTAACACTCTTGAGATTATAGGCTTTTTCTTTAATAAATGGGCTATTTTATCTGATAATAAGACTATTAATGTTTCTACAATAAATCCAATCAATATAATTATTAATCCAAGGGTCATAAATTGTGTGATCTTTGAAGTTCCATTATCTCTATAAAACTGGGGTAGAAATGCTATAAAAAATAGAGCGACCTTAGGATTTGTTACATCAATTATTACAGCTTGAGAAAAAGATTTAAAAAAAGAACTATCACCTTCTTTTTTCTTATTTTCTTTAAATTTTAGCCCCCCGGATAATAATGCTTTAATTCCAAGGTAGAATAAATAAGCAGCACCGGTATATTTTATTATTTTAAATACAACTACAGATGTTGATATTATTGCTGAGATACCCAAGGAGACAAATAATGTATGGATTAATGCTCCGGTTCCTAATCCTAATATGGAAGCGAATCCGACTCGTTTCCCTTGAGACATTGTTTTAGAAATGAGATAAATCATATCAGGTCCTGGGGCAATATTCAGTAGTATTGCTGCTGATAAAAAGAGCATCCAAAAAGAATAATCTTCCATATTATTAACCTCACTAAATTATTTTTATATTACTATTTCTTAAAATCTTATAATAAATACCCATCAGAAAATACCCCCCCCATAGGGCTTAAAGATGAATAATCCAATGGGTATTACCTATAACTTAAAATAATCGAACTACTTCGTTTATGCACGACTCTAGGTGATGTTTAGAAAATTAACCAACAATTTTCCACGTGGTATATCCTTATAGATTCTTATGCCTATCACAAATTAATTTTATCAATTCTACAATAAAAAGACTTGGGGGTCAATTTTTTTAGTTCTGAATGTGCTCCATTGCCATTAAAATATTTCGATAAAATATTGAATAGGGAATACCCGTATTAAGATGGGTAAGTGTTTTTTTATAATCGTGCTCCGTTAGTTTAACAAGCTTGGTAAGGGTGAAAAAATCTTCCCAGGCTGCTATCTTCTTTTGAAAGGCTAATGTCATTCGTGTGTTTAAAGGTTGATTAATATGTTTAGCATTCCAGGGGCAAACCTGTTGGCATATTTCACAGTCCATTATTCGATTTTCTGATACAGTTTTAGCTTCTTCAGGTAAATTTTCATTTTGAAGAATATAGGACAGACATCTATCTTTATTCAATATATAGTCATTTCCAAGTGCTTTTAATGGACAAGCCTCTTGACATTTTTTACAATTTTTGCATAGATTTGTTTCTTCTTGGTCATTATGATCAAGATTGGCATTGGTAATGATTCCACCGAGCGCCAAGAATGTTCCATACTGCCTGGAGATAAGAAGAGAATGTTTACCTTGCCATCCTATACCAGCTCTTATTGCCGCCCGTTTTAATGGAATAATGGATCCTCCGCTCTTTGAATCATCACAAATTAGAGCCGTATATCCTTCATTTTTTAACAAAGTAGAGATGGGTTCAATTTGCTTGATTACATCATTAAAAAAACCAGAAAGAAACAATCTGCTTGTTCTCCCGAAGTTGGACTTAGCCCAAGATGGAAGAACGAGGCCGCCAATATAGACGCCAACAATAATAATTGTCTTTGCGTCAGATAATGAGAGCTTGGGGTCTCGGCGTTTAGAATTTTTTAATAAATAATCTTTAAATTCAGATGCATCCGCAAATCCAAGCACATCAATCCCCTGGTATTCTGCAAGTTTTCTAATGTTCTCTTGAATATTATTTTTTCCCATGTGATCCTTTGGTCCTTTTTGTGTTGTAAAATAATACTTTCTTGCAATTGTGATTAACGTTTTTATTACTATTGGCAATAAACCTTGATATACTTGTCTGAAATAATCTTCATATCTGCATATGCACCACGGTAACGTTCGGGCAACATGGATGCCATGCGAACCATGATCTGATCGGTCATCTCCTGATAATCGTTCTTCGTTATCTTCATCTCACTCGCAAGCATGAAGGGTTTCCCAACAACAAAGGTGACACGTGTTCGTTTTAACCTCTTTATATTGTGCCAAAAGTTTTCGGTTCCATAATGTGCAACAATCAATATTGGAACACGATTTTTCAGGGCAAGAAAAACTACTCCCTGTTGGCCTTTGGCCAGCTCCCCATTACCACTTCTTGTCCCTTCAGGAGCAATGCAAAGGATTTTTTTCTCTTTCAGAGCTTTTCCCGCTTCTTTGAATGTGGAGATGCCCGGGGTTTCTCTATTAACAGAGATAGCTCCCCATTCTTTTGCCAGTATCCCTACGAACCAACTGTCCCAGGTTTCCTTTTTTATAATTCCACAGACCTTGCGGGGAAGCAGAAGCGTGTATATGAGCGGGACCTCGAGAAAATTGATATGGTTAATCACAAGAATCAAAGGTCCTTGACGGGGGATAGATTCCAGTTGGGCTCTTTCAATTTTACAAAATATTTTTAATAGCAGTTTGATGATAAAGGTTATAAATCTACCAGCTAATGTCATGGCAGCTTTCTTCTGGTGATTAGTTGAAGTGCCGAGGGAATTATCTGAACCCTCAGAGTTGTGCCTGCAACACAGATAGTTTCTCCATCAGCATGAGCTGTCATACTTCCTGAAAGTGCTTTTAGGAAGAATTTTTCAGCAGAGTCAGTAAATGTACCACGATGCCTGCTTTGTTCCCCTTTCATGTAGAGCATCATAGCTTTAAGCAAAGAAATTCTCGTCCCCTGATGTGTTATGCTAAGATTAAGCAGACCATCACTCATATCTCCATCAGGAGCCATAAAGAAGGCTCCTCCCATCCGTTTCCCATTCATGATAGAAATAAGAGCCGGAGTAAGTATCTGCGTTTTATCTTTGTAAGATATTTCGACTGTTGGAGCTTTAGGGAGCATAATCAAGGTTTTAAGTGCTGCAATGATATATGATGCCGCTCCATGAAAATGCTTCATTTTTGCCGCTTCCAGCCCGACAATTGTATCAAAGCCGATACCAACACCGTTTCCGAAGTACCGACCCTCAGGAAAGTCACCTCCGGTAATAAGCCCAACATCCATCGGATGAAAAGTCCCATCAAGAAGAAGGCGCATGCTCTCTGTAAGATCGTGTGGAACTCCTGCTCCAAAGGCAAAGTCATTCCCACGACCAATAGGCAAGACACCAAACTGTAAACGATTTTGATGGATTGTTGATGATTCAGGTTTACGGGAATTAAACATAAGTCCGTTTATTACCTCGTTAGAAGTACCGTCCCCACCGGCGGCTACGATTACGTTATCAGGAATTTTAGCACTCGATTCTGCTATAGAAGTAGCATGACCGATTCTTTCTGTAAGAACAATTTTGAAATCTGCTGCATTTTTTGAAAAGAACTCTTTTATTAAAGGGATTTTTTTCTTCGCATTCCCCTGATCCGCAGTTGGGTTGAGAATGATTGTAAAATATCTGTTCATATCTACTCCTAATCGAGAGTTGTGCCCTAATATTACCAGGGTGAATGTTGTACCAGCTCGATAAACCGGTAACTTTCTCCAGCTTTTATTTATAGGGTTTTTTTATAACTAAAATTCATTATATCTTTTTAGATTACTATATTCAAATATTAAGTTTCCTAAATTATAGATTAGACTTTTAACAGAGTCAAATGAATTAGGATAAAGAATTCATTTTTAAGGATCTTTTAAGAAGACCTCAATCAGGGTGTCAAGGGGACGTTTCGTTTGTCAGGCGTCAAGGGGATGGTTTTTTTGACACTTTTACAATACCGGCAAAAAGAGTGGAAGTACTCTCGACTAAGTGGAAGACTGTACCAGTTAAAATTAAAACAATTCACAATACTCTCAGCTAATTCCCTCTTTTTTTTCTCTTCTTTTGTTCAATCAGCTGCAAACATTCATCGGCCCACTCTATCCCGGCAGCAATACTCTTATATTCCTTCTTAACTATTAAACTCCAATAAAAAGCATCCTCTTTAAACTTCTTTTCCCGACTATAATCCTTGATCCATTGTTCAACTTTATTTAAACATTTTAACTCTTCTTCTATCTCCTTTTTATACCTCTTTATTTCAAAGGCTAATTCATCTAACTTTATTTTTGATGAGAAAAATATTCGCATTAAAAATCGACTTCTGCTAGCCTCGTTGAGCTGATCAGGAAATTTATTTAGCCAGCTTAAAAAGGTTTCCTTGCCTCCTTTGGTAAGTTGATAAACTTTGCGATCTGGTCTTTTTTCCTGTGGTTCAATCGCAGATTTAACTAATCCTTTTTCCTCCAGTTTATTTAGCTCCCGGTATATTTGACTCATCTGGGCAGCCCAAAAAAATCCTATGGGATGATCAAGGAGTTTTTTTAAATCATAGCCGGTCATCGGCCCATGACCTAGTAAACCCAATAAGGCATTTCCCAAAGACATATAATATCACCTCCTATTATATTTTATATATAAATTATTATATAATACACAAATTGTCAAGGGGATGGTTCTTTTGACACTTCAAGAATATATATTTACTTTATTGAAGCGCCGTCAGAAAGCAAAAACTAATCTTTTATAATTTTTCTACACCCTAATATTAATACGCCAAAAGATTTAAAAAATCCTTCTTCTTTAAAAAATAATTGCTAAGTGTATTAGTTGTTAATGAATAGTAAATAGTATTTAGATGGAAAAGAAAGGATAAATTCCCACTTTCGCGGGAATGACATATGGAGGAATTGGAATGGCAGATGTCTAAGTAGTGTAAATAATTGGGTCATAATTATTCTTTAATAAAAAAACTGTTGAACATGGTAACAACGGTGGTAGCCAACGGTAGTTCTTTTTTAAAATCATACCCCGGTAGGGTAAAATATTTTGGATATTCGCTGTTATCGGATCGTGCTGTGGCGATTTTTGTTTATTCATTTCTATTCTGCAGCATATTCTATATTACTTTTTTAACTACTGCTATCTAACACTCCTAAAATAAGTGGAATTACTCCTATTCCATTTAAGGCAAAATGAGCAATAATAGCCGGCCATGTATTTTTTAACTTACTTGATACAAATGAGATTGATAGACAAACAGGTAATAACATTATTAAATTCCATTTCCAAAAAACATGAAACAGTGTCCACAACAGACCATGAATAATCCAAGTGTATTTACCCATTGCTACTTCTTGCCGCGGAAGGATATATCCTCTCCACCAAAATTCTTCTCCAAAAATATTAAAAAATAATCCTCCCAAATACCCAAATACAATCCACCATTTTCCTTTTAATAATATACCCATAAATTCCTTAGGAATCATTATTTGTTCTACTCTAGGATCAACAATAGGTGGTAAAAAATCGGGTGGTGAAAATATTTGAATAGAGGCTAACCATTTTGCGGTAAATGACAATCCACCATATGAGATTATTGCGAAAATAATAAGCCCGATTGTCCAAAGCCATTCTCTTTTTTTCATGGGTTTAAGTCGAAATCTATTTTTTATATTTGCCCATGATATCTCATTACCTTCAATCAGAAAAGCTAACAATGATGCAATTAATAATGAAGCTAAGGGAACATACATTATCAATGCGAAACTAACAATTGCCGGTGTTCCAATTTTATTAAGATACGGCCATAAATAATAAATAAAAATTATAATAACCATTGAAGGAATTCCAAAGTAAAGTAGTGATGACCAATAGGTAATTGGTTTTAATATTTTTTTATTGCTCATTTCATCACCTGGAAAAAAAGTAATTTTAAATTACATCTGCAGAATAAATTGATTGAACATAAAACAATCTAAAATCAAGTAAATAATTCATGCGTAAGAAAGTAAATATCTTGCCAATCTTTTAGAAAAAGCCACTATCGTTAATATAGGTGGCATCCCAAGTGGACTTGGGAATATACTGGCGTCACTGACAAATAGACCCTTTATTTCGGTTTCTTGATTTTCATCTACAATCTTCCCGATTGGTGCGGTACAACAAGGATGTCCTGATTCATAAATACCTTTAAGAATAGTCTTTGGATTTGCCCCTGCTGCAATTAATATCTTCTTGTTAATTTCATGAGCTTCATCTAGCTTCTCCTTATCTCTTTTGGTTAAAGCTTTTCTGATAGTTCCATCATTTTCTACCTCACCGCTAATATCGTCACGAATCTTGGTCATCATTCCGATCAGCCTCTTGGCATTGATTCTTTTCGCTTTCAAAGCTATCTTAATCTGATTTGCTATGTTTATTTTTACGGGAGCATAACCCTCTATATCTCTCACCAGATAAAGGGGAATATACATATATGGAGCCGGGAAAAGTTCCTTATCCTCGATGAATTTATCTAAATATGTGGCAAGGATGATTTCATTTTGCATCCCTACATCCTCAGTATATCCATAGGTAGTCTGAAAGACATCCAAAGCAAGTCCTTTACCTGCTTTTGAGATACCTGAGTTCTGTAAAATTCTAGGTGTTTCAAGAGCCCCAGCTGATAATATTACATTCT
>Ga0255384_10063_pt1 | contig 18617 bp, 15 predicted proteins | sample ANMaggSeSYBR01F7_FD_182106 | JGI IMG/M metagenome (GOLD analysis project Ga0255384, IMG submission 182106) | Sediment cell enrichment communities from methane seep in Santa Monica Basin, California, United Staets - ANME aggregate JGI... | ecosystem: Environmental > Aquatic > Marine > Cold seeps >... | reverse complement strand
GCCATAGACCTCTTCTACATTCTCCTTATGAACTTTCCAGAAAGGTTCTTCTCCATACTCTTCTACCAGTTTCAATGTCCTTCGGGGAATGGTCTTAGGTCCAAGTACAGTTCCCGGCCTTTGAGGATCATCAATATAATCGGTTTCCATCATGAAGCGAGTGCCCTGCTCAAGAGCTTCCTCGATGGCTCCTTTTCCTGCCAAGACACCTGGGAAGATGCCAAGCCTTTCACAGATATTAACAAGCGGTGGGGCGTAATGCTTGACCACTTTATTGAGCTGAATGCCGGTATTTTTTGCTCTTTCAGTGATGTCTATCAGTTCCGGTTCCCCAACACTTTCAGTATGTAACTGAATGGCACAACCGGCATCCTTTGCCAATGTGAAACCATGTTCCATAATAACATTGGATGCATCCCATATCTCTTCCGACACCGGGTAGTGCGGTCTTCCACTTTTAAGTCCCACTGCAAGCCCTTCTTCAACGTACTCTGAGGCTATCTCAAGCCCGCTTTTCATAAGCTCCACTGCCTTTTCAAGTTCCATACGTTCGTTCAGTTTGTTTATCTCCGCAGGATGAACTCCAAGGACCGGAAATGCTGTGACACCGGTCTCGTTGATTTGATTGGCAAGGTCAACGGTCTCATCAAAGACAATTCTGTAATCTTCCGGTCTTGTAACTTCCACTCCTATGGTCCATGTTGGTTTTGTTACAAGGATGATGTGGGTGCCGCCTGCATTCTGGAACTCTTTGACCGCTTTGAGCCCTTTTGCACGTGGGTCGATGTGCATGTGTTCATCGGTTATGGGAATCTTTGGAGATGTGTTCATGCATTTATTGATGTGTTGGAGGTTGAATAATGTTATTGTTTGTTCTGATCTTATTCGAAAATTTCATTTCTTAATTCTTTTTTATTGTTAAAGAAATGGTTGGCAAAAGGCTCTAGGGAAAACCGAAAGAAAAAGTCCAAACAAAGAAAAGTTGGCTCAAGGGTATAAAAAGAAGGAAAAGAAAGAAGCTCAGTTCTTTCTCTTGCTGAATACGTAAGCACAACCCAGAAGCATCACTGATAAGATCCCTGAAATCCCTGGGGTGTTATTTGGTTCATTGGCAGTTTCATCCTCAATTGGTGTTTCTGCTTCAGCATCAGATCCTGCATATTTTGGTTCAGCATCGTTTACTATCGATGTATCATCCTCTTCTGTATCTGCTGAAATGGCAAATGGCGAGAATCCGGGAGTTTCTGCTTCAAAATAGATGTATGAATCATCTTCCCCTATCTTTATGGTATTCAAATTGTTCCATTTACCTTCACTATGGCGATACAATGCAATAGCATCTTCATTGATCTCATTCTTTGTGAGCCATGCTTTAGGTACGCTAAAACCTATCACAGGATGTGCAATGTTATCTTCTGTGGCGAATCCTACTTTACCAACCCAAATGTTAAGGTTGCTATATACAAGTCCTGGGGCACTTTCATCGACCATTGCAGACCTATTTTTAAGGACTTCGACTGTTGTTGAAACTGCTCCATAATTCTTCAGTGCGGTGAACTTGATGTAATCAATAGCATTCTGTTCTTCATCGAAAGTGTAGCTAATTACGGCACCACCGATGATGTTCTCCATTTTCACATCTTTAAATCCGATATTCTCAAAGGTTTCACCGGATGCTCCACTTCCACCGTTACTGCTGCCACCACTATTTGTTTTTTCTGTTGTTGTACCTTCTCTCACTGTTACATCTGTGTCACCGGTCACATCGGACAGATTCATGTCAAAGTCCTTGATGTACCCATCAAAGTTATAATCACCTTCTGTAGTTGAAGCATATATGTAATAGCTGAAACTTTCCTCGCCGAGGAGTGTGAATGTAACTTCGTTACCTTCTACTGCCACGTGACCAGCACCGAGTGTGGAGTTGTTATAAACGAATCCGGCAGGAAATGTCTCGATTACCTGGCCTGCAGGTCCATATTCAAATACTTCTACAGTTACTGTGAACTCTTCGCCAGGTGCGACAGTTGCAGGAAGTGTCCTTTCTGCAATGGGCACAGCTAATGCTGCACCGGTGCTTACAAGCAACAACAAAAGTAATGCTAAACCAATGATCCTGCAAGATCTCATGTTGAAATATAACATTTTACTAACTCTGCTAATGAATCGAGAATCTACATTTAATGTTTTAATAGTATCACCCACCACGAAAATATTAACTACAAAAATACCAACCACCATTGGTATATAAAAATATATAATTATGTCATATAAATGTTTCGAGCTTCTATTTTGCAAATCTATTTTTAAATATGTAATAGTTCGGTTCTTTAGAGATATCCTCAAATAAACTAAGAACACATATATTAATGTTAAGCATCAAACATAAATTGCAATGTATTGATCATTGAATACGTCCAATCATTCGGAGGTAGTTACAAATGAAGAAAATAGCAGTCATAGGATCAGGTAACGTTGGCTCTACCACTGTTCAGCGTCTTGCAGAACTTGAGCTCGGGAACATTGTTATGACCGATGTTGTTGAAGGTCTGCCTGAAGGGAAAGCACTTGATATTATACAGGCTGCCCCTGTTCTTGGATACAATGTGGACATATTGGGCACGACCAATTACGCTGACATTGCGGATTCTGATGTTGTTATCATTACCGCAGGAATTGCCCGGAAAAAGGGAATGATGCGTGACGACCTGATGAAGATAAATGCAAATATCATAAGAGATGTATCTGAAAATATCTCGGAATATGCACCTGAAGCCATAGTTATCACGGTCTCCAATCCACTTGACGTAATGACCTATGCCACACAGAAGTATACAGGACTGGAAACTGACCGGGTATTTGGAATGAGTGGAGTACTTGATTCAAGTCGTTTTGCTGCATTCATTGCAATGGAACTTGGGATTTCAGTACGGGATGTTTCTGCACTCGTACTTGGAGGACATGGTGATTCCCTCGTAGCACTGCCACAATATACCACAGTATCAGGAGTTCCGATCTCAAAAATGCTTCCCGAAGAAACTATTGATAGGTTGATACAGCGCACCATCAACGCCGGAACTGAAATTGTTGAATATCTTAAGACAGGCAGTGCTTTCTATGCCCCGGCAGCAGCCATTGCCACCATGGTAGAATCCGTGATAAAAGATCAAAAACGAGTTCTTCCTGCAGCCGCTTATTTGCAAGGAGAATATAACGAGAACGACTTATATCTGGGAGTACCTGTGATATTAGGTAAGAATGGCGTGGAAGAGGTCCTCGAACTTGAATTGACAGAAAGCCAGCAACAGGCATTTTCAATATCTGCTAAGTCTGTGCGTGATGGGATCGCAAAGTTGCAACTGTAATGTAGAGGGATATCAATCACATATTTTGTTAATCCCTTTCTGTCGAATGTCTGCACCCGACACAATATATCATAGGCTCTCCGTTCGTTTAATGTGCGAGGAGTATGAGAGGTTCGAATCTGATCCCTCGCAAAGCAAGTCGGGGATATACCCTGAAGGTTAAGAACTCTTCAGTTAATCCCTTTTTCAATCCAAGAGAAGATCCATTAAAACATGATAGAGTTCTGGTATTTGATACTGAAACTACAATAAATCAATACCAGAATTTCAAGATCGGATATTTCCAGATATACCAGGAAGGATATTTTCAGAATGAAGGACTATTCTATGATATATCTATGCTTACTGGTAGCGAAATCAAAGTATTTAAGGAATATACCTCAAAGAATAATATACCTCTTTATACCCTTGAAAAATTCATTGATAAGGTATTTTATCCTGAAGTCTTTGGTTGGGAAACTCTTTGTGTTGGCTACAACCTTCCTTTTGATATAAGCAGGATCTCAAAAAGAGTTGGAGATTCAAAAAAACAGAACAAGGGGGGATTTACTTTTACTCTTTCAGAGAACAGGTTCAATCCTCCAATTATCATTAAGAAGATGGGTGATGCTTACACATTCAAACTTACGTCAACTAAGATGAATAAAGGAGATATTATAGTCGGTAAAGATGCCGATCTTGTTATCTTCGATCCCGAAAAAGAGAAATTACTTACCGAAGAGACACTTCATGAAAAAGCTCAATGGACACCCTATAAAAACCAGAAAATAACAGGTTGGCCGGAGATGACAATGAGCCGCGGAGAGATCATTGTGCAAAATGACGAATTCCTGGGTAAAAAGGGATGGGGTCTTTTTATATAGAATAAAGCGCCTCGCTTCGATAAAATGTTATTAATTTACAGAGAAAAGGATTAACATGACACAGAAATCGACAATCATTTATACGAAAACCGATGAAGCTCCGGCTTTGGCAACCAGTTCGCTCCTGCCTATTGTACAGGCTTATGTGAAAAACGCCGGAATCACTATGGAAACGAGGGATATCTCCCTGGCGAGAAGAATCATTGCCCAGTTTCCCGAAAGACTGACAGAGGACCAGAAGATTTCCGATGCCCTTTCCGAATTGGGAGAGATGGTCTTAACTCCGGAAGCCAACATTATCAAACTACCCAATATCAGCGCTTCAGTTCCCCAGATTAAAGCGACAGTCGCAGAACTCCAGGCTCAGGGATATGATCTGCCCGATTATCCCGAAGATCCTTCTAATGATGAAGAAAAGGCGATCAAAGCGAAATTCGATATTGCCAAGGGCAGTGCTGTTAACCCTGTATTGAGAGAAGGGAATTCTGACCGCAGAGCTCCTAAAGCTGTAAAAAATTATGCGAAAAAACATCCCCATTCCATGGGAGAATGGAAGTCCGATTCCAAATCCCATGTAGCCAGCATGACCGGCGGAGATTTTTACGGCAGTGAGAAATCTGTTGAAATTGAAGAGGCTACCAATTTCAGAATTTTCTTTACAGATGACGCTGGTAATAAAACACTATTAAAAGACAAAGCCCCTCTTCAGACCGGAGAAATCATTGATGCAGCTGTTATGAACAAAAAAGCGCTTCAGGCATTTCTGGCTGAACAGATAGAAGATGCCAAAGCTAAAGATGTCTTATTCTCCGTTCATTTGAAAGCGACAATGATGAAAGTTTCCGACCCTATTATCTTCGGTCATGTGGTTAAGGTCTTCTTTAAAGAGATATTTGATAAATATGGTGATCTGCTTTCAGAATTGGGTGTAGATCCCAACCACGGACTGGGAGATCTCTATACAAAAATCCAGAATCTGCCTGAAGACAAACAGGCTGAAATCAAAGCAGATATAGAAGCTGTGTATGCCAAGAGACCGGCATTGGCTATGGTTAACTCCGATAAGGGAATTACCAATCTCCATGTTCCCAGCGATGTTATCGTCGACGCTTCCATGCCTGCAGCAATCCGCTCATCAGGCGGCATGTGGGGACCAGACGGGAAACTGAAAGATATGAAAGCCATAATTCCAGACCGCTCTTATTCGGGAGTGTATCAGGAAACTATTGAGTTCTGTCAAAAACACGGTGCCTTTGATCCATCAAAAATGGGAAGCGTTTCCAATGTGGGGCTTATGGCGCAAAAAGCTGAAGAATATGGCTCACATGACAAGACCTTTGAGATGACTGGTACAGGAAAAGTTCAAGTTATCGATGACAACAATAATGTACTCATTGAACAGCCGGTAGAGGAAGGAGATATCTTCCGCATGTGTCAGGTGAAAGACGCACCCGTTCAGGACTGGATCAAGCTGGCCGTTAAACGAGCCAAAGCGACAGGCAATCCTGCAGTCTTCTGGCTCGATGAGAAAAGAGCTCACGATTCACAGCTCATTAAAAAAGTGAACAAATACTTGAAAGATTATGATACTGATGGCCTGGAACTATTGATCAAAGCTCCCGTTGAAGCGACCAAGTTTTCATTGGAGAGAATTAAAGAGGGCAAAGATACAATCTCTGTGACTGGAAATGCTTTGAGAGATTATCTGACAGACCTCTTTCCCATTTTGGAAGTGGGAACCAGTGCGAAAATGCTATCAATCGTTCCCCTAATGAATGGCGGTGGACTTTTCGAGACAGGTGCCGGCGGTTCGGCACCCAAACACGTACAGCAATTTGAATCGGAAGGTCACCTGCGTTGGGACTCTCTAGGAGAATTCCTGGCCTTAGCTGTTTCTCTGGAGCATCTGGGCAACAGTTTTGATAATCCTAAAGCTCTGGTTTTAGCAGAAACATTGGATAAAGCGACAGAGCTGGTTCTGGAAAACAGAAAATCACCTTCCCGAAAAGTGAATGAGATTGATAGCAGAGGATCTCATTTTTATCTGGCAATGTATTGGGCTCAGGCTCTGGCTGATCAGGAGAAAGATAGCGAATTAAAAGCGATTTTTGAACCTGTAGCTAAAGCTCTGATGGAAAATGAAGAGAAGATTGCCAATGAGTTGTTAGAAGCTCAGGGCAAAGCTATGGATATCAAAGGATACTACGCTCCAGATGAGGAGTTGAAATCCCAGGCCATGAGACCTAGTGCGACTTTGAATGGGATTATCGATTCTATTTAATTTTATTGTGGAAACAAAAGGAAAGCCCCGGTTTCGGCCGGGGCTTTTTAGTATCTAAATAAGCAATGTGATTAGGGAGCTAAAGCTTCCGCTTCGACCGACGCTATCATCTCAAAGTTGTAAATTAGAAATTATACGTGAGTCCGACTCTGGCGAGAATGGGACTTTTTCGCATAAGGCATAACGCCTTATGCACCTTCTTTTTATTGTTTGTTTACCATTAAAGAAATAGGGTATTTTTATTTAGTCAATATTTCCTTTCAATTTCTCAAGAAGTTTCTCCATCTCATTCTCCATCTCTTCCGATCTTGAATCAACATACTGAAGCGTTTTAAGTTTTATAGCATCAGGAGTTTTATCATCTTCTTTTTCAAAGGTTTCTTTCATGGTCTTGAATGAGCTTTCCAGTTCTACCTTTTGATCCTCTATTAATTCTACCTCTTCTATTTCTGTTGTGAACATGTCCGTATTTGTGGTTGTATTGAAAAGAGATCTGAAGTCTGCACTTTTTACCTCAAGACGTTCCATGGTCATATTTATCTTCTTGATAAGCTCTGCACCGATTGCTTTGTCAAATATTATATCTTCAGTTGACATCTTTGGCACATATTCATCAGAGGGTGCAGGGATGTTTTCCTTCGTCTCGCATACCGGGCAGGATGGTATAAAAACAGCATTTTTCTCATACACTCTCTGGTTCATGAAGGTGGGTGATACGATCTCAATACCATCTTCATGAAGGGCATCAATAACCGCTTTATTCAGATCGGACCTTTTTGTGATCAATCCCGATATGTCCCGAAGTAGACCTCCTACCTTGTATGTTACAGCATGATCATTTAGTTCTGTGACATGTACAAATGGACTTTCAAGGTCTGTTCTCTCTGCTGCTCTTATCAGATCCTTTTCGATATGCTTCCATGGTGTGTCGTATCCCAATGAAACTGTTGCAGAAATAATTGTTCCCGATGTGCTTATTGTGACCAGTGGATTTGAGACGAGTTTCAGGTTTGGGATGTTTATCAGATCACGGTCAATGGATTGTATCTGTGTATGAAGTATTGTTATGTCCGAGACCTTCCCAAATTCGTCTCCTATTCTTATATAGTCACCTGTTTTGAATGGTTTGATAAGGTTCAACATCATGCCTGACATACCGTTTGCAACAAATGTTGTCGATGACAGTGCAATGGTGGCACCCAGTAGTATTCCTAAAAAGCTCAAAAGGGTTTGTTTTGAATTATCTGTTATTGGCAATGTGAGTAATATCAGAACAATTCCGAGAAGAGTAGCTACGGAAAGTATGATCTGTTTTATCATTTTGTCCCGGGTTAATATGGTGGTTTTCCGGAGAATGTAACTTAGTACTGTAAGAAGAACGAACAATGCAATTATTGTATAGGTCGTTAGTTGATATTCTCCAAACATGCTCTTACTCCTCGATATCCCAAACTAACTAATTAAAGAACAACAGTAATTTTGTAATTCTATCTATAAAAGTCTGTTCAATTACTATTGAGCTCACAATTTTGGTATGGTATAGAGCGATGAATCTAAAGCTATCACTGTTCGATCATATATCTGTGATGATCATCGAATTTTAAAAAAAGAATGCTGCTTATCCGCATATTAGCGGACAAGCTTTCAGAGGGTCTTTCTTCCCATACTTTTCTCAACGATAGGCTCGAAGAGGAAGTATTTTTCAACGTATGCCTGTATCTCTTCATCTGAGATGCATGAAACACGTTTTTCATTGTTATAGAGGTCCTGTATATCCTTCTGTATAGCCCTGAGACGTGGATCGTTCTTTTCGACACTGATCTTGACTTCCAGAAGATCATGAAGTGTATCCTCTACCTTGAATCGCAGAACTTCAATACCTGATGAATCGCCTATAAGGAAAGCCCTCTTTCCTCCAACTACTTCGGGTGGATATGGTTCATAGGTGAATGGGTTCTTGATGACGCCTGCTGTGTGGATGCCGGATTCGTGTGCAAAGACATTGTTCCCTACAACGGATTTGTTCCTCGGGATCCTTATGCCTATCTCACTTTGCATGAATTTAGCAAATTCGAAAAGGGATTCGAGATTGTACTTATCAAAGCCTTCTACCCTTCTTCCGAGGAATAGCAACAACTTCTCCAATTCAGCATTACCTGCACGTTCGCCGATACCGAGGAAAGTAACATTTGACCAGTTAGCACCGTGCCAGTACCCAGCGATGGAATTTGCCACAGCAAGACCGAAATCATCGTGACAATGGGTTTCGATATTGATGGCGTTTAGTTCCTCTTTGACATGTCTGACCATTTCGGGTATGCCGAATGGTTCTTCCACATCTACAAATGGAACTCCGAAACCAATGGTGTCACAAAGACGGATGGTGCATTTTGGATCGATCTCAAGGATCTTCTTGATCATTGGATAGACAAAATTAGTGTTATCCGCACGTGTCATATCTTCAATATGTGCACGTGTCCTAAGCCCGTGATCTACCGCATATTGTAATGCATCAAGGTATTTTTCCTCGGCAGCTTCTCTGCTTGGCAGTCCCATCTTGTCAAATATGTGTACATCTGAGACGGACATCAATATTCCTGTCTCTTCGATAGCACCGATATCCAGTACCAGATCAATATCACTGGTGGCAGCCCTTGCCCAACCGGTGACTTCTGGGAACTCATAACCTCTGTCCAACATCATGCTAATGGCGTTTCTGTCACGGTCATTATACACAAATGTCTCAAGTTTTTCAATTCCGATATTGTGCAGATACTCATAGATCTTCACTTTGTGATCTGCCTTTAATACAATACCGGGCATCTGAGCCCCATCACGTAGGGTACTATCACTTATACTTACTTCCTGTCCCTTTGGGAGCTTAATCTTTGGAAGATCGTCATAAGTTTTGTATAGTTTCATAAATTACCTCCTTGAATGTGTACGACTGTCTCAACAATTGTGATCTGGAAGCAGTATTATCTGTGTGCATTCCACCAATATAATTTCATAAAACTGGTAACAATAGTCTGTTTTTCGTAATTGTACCACTTAGAGAAAACATAACCTGATCTGTCTATTAACGCTATGATTTAGTCTCTGTAAGACCTTATCCTTATTATGTGTGTCTATAGATTGCCTATTCGAGTATTTATACTATTTTTAAAAAGGTTCTCTATAGGCGCAATTATATTATTTTAAAATAACATTAACCTAACTTAAATGTTTCTTTTTGTATCGGGTAAATGTGAAGATTATCTGTAACTTTGTAATATGCATAAAAATATATATGAGTATAAATTATCTCTTATAACTTCTTAATTTTCTTTTTTATTTCCATCGATAATAAAGGATTGCAATCCATTTCTAATTCGGCCATGTTACAAGCTTTTTCAAAATAATAATGATGCCTTAAATTAACATACCTAAATAATAAAAAATACTCATCAAACATTCAACATCTTCCCATTAACTCTCAACAATTCCTTCCTCTGTTCATAGTCTTGTATAATGGTCTTAAAAGAATCACAGTATTTCATTTAATGCAAAAAATGAATTACATAGGACTTTTTCCTATGGATAAATACCCTCTCAATCAATATTCGGTGTCTGACCATTGCAAATAGGCGCACGACCATATATGTTCTCAAAGTGGATTATCATGTCTGCCTCATTCTTTTTTAGATCAGACATATGATACACTCTTCTGTAATAGATATTCAAACGCAACCTATTTGCATAGCCCACCAAACCGTGATTCTGTCCAGAAAATTTATGCTCTTTTAGCCTTCTTCCAATATCTTCGGATTCACCGATATAGATGATATCGCTCTTACCACATGGATAATCTAATTTCCAGTCCCATCCTTTTGCATTGATGACATATACACCTGCTTCGTCAGCAAGTTTTCCAGAGATTGCACCATTCCAATCAAATGGCCCTTCAAGTTTTTCAAATAATCTTTTAGGCGTCATGTTGCCTTATGTATTGTATTTATCAAAATATTTTGATACCATACATTCGAATATAATGGAGGTAGTTATAAACTTATTGTAATTATTTAAAATTAGCACAACAAAGATTTTGATGATAGAAATTGTGTGGTGAATGGAATAAATTGGGATTCTCTAAGGGTACTTTGCATTACATGAAACAGAATGCTATGAGTGATAAGCCATTTACGTTGAATGCCCACACGAAGAAGAGGATATAAAGTGGGCGATATGTGGACATCAAGACTATATAATGATGGTTTAAACCGTTACTCTTCACTTCGAAATTTTTAAAAGACATTAATAATGTTAATTAGTGACAAGTACTATGAAAAGCAATATGAGCTACAACTAAAGAAAATTTTGATTCTCAGCACACAAATGCGAGAATCACACACTTTTCTAGCGTTATATATCCCCGATAAATCATGCGAGTAATGAGATTCTTTACGATATTTCAAGGAACAAACTGTTCGTGTAACATTGACACTATAGAGCCACTTTCCATATTGAATACAGCTAGTTGTCTGTTCATTAGAGTCGATCTATTTTCGTTGTGAGATCAAAAGGTTTTGCATAATATGGTGCGGTAGTTACAACTATATCAACGGCTTCTGCATATTTTGGTATGTCCTTGAACTCAATTCCTCCGACCGCGATCTCAAGTTTTGGGTTGATTTTGCGAAGTTCAGGTGCCACTTCCTTTAATTCCTCAGGAGTGTAGTGATCAAGGAGCAGGACGTCTGCAATTGGTGCATATTCGAAGACCTCTTCCCTTGTCCTTGGCTCGATCTCGATCTTCCTCATTGAATTGAGCTTTCCGAAAGAACCGACAACATTGAAATGGTTCTGTGTTATAAGGACCGAATCACTCAGGGAGTTTCGGTGGTGATCTCCATCTCCTACCCTGACGGCCTTAAGCTCATATTTGCGGAAGCCTGGATGTGTCTTCCTACTAGTGGCAATTATCACATCAGGATTCACGGCTTTTGCAGCATCGGAAATCATTTTTGTCTTTGTTGCAATAGCACATGTCATGGAAAGGAATGTCTGTGATATTCTCCATAATTTGAAGATCGTCCTGAGGTCACCTTCTGCCTCGAAGAGTGTGGAATTTTCTTCAAAACTCTCTCCGTTGTCCAAATATGAGGTCACTTTCATTCCCTTTTTCCCATAGAACTCCGCAAGGTCGTCTGCACAGGCTGCAATACCCGCATCTCTTGACATTATCTTAAGAGATCCTTCCCCCTCGATTTGGAGAAGTTCAGTGGTCTCATCCCCATAGGGGCAATCTTCCAGCAAATAGTGTTCGAATAGTTCAATCATCTTGTCACCTTTTGTTATGCATCAATGCATCCTATATTGCACGATATCGAATTCTGTAGTATGAATATGTTAATTCGATTACGTCTAGAAATAAGTTGCTAATTTATCCTGAAATTAACATTATATATACATAAGTTTATACAGTAGACGGTAAATTTTGATTTTAAGCTTGCATAGAGATATTTCAAACTTGACGGGATTTATGGGATCTAACTATCTTGGCAAAGATGATAGGCTTTTGAAGAAAAAAGCAAAGGAAAAGGATTTGAATTTTGGGCTCTGTAGAAATCCTCATCCAAACTAAAAACACAGTCTTGACAAATCTGTCAAGATTGTGCAATATCACTTTGAACTTCACTTCTTTTACTTGATTTCTGTACTTTCTCGCACGTAAGTTTTCTCCATACTTTCTTTTCAAAACCGAAAACATCGTTTCACTCAAATTCCGCATAGAGTATATCTTACTATCGAATTCCTGTAACATTTTCTTTCGATATCTTCCTTTGATTCGCTTTCGTTCACGTTGTCTCAATGGAACAATTGCTATTGATCCAAGTTTTTCTCTCGTCAATTCGTGTATTTTTTCAGAATCATAGGCTTTATCCATCACATAATATCTTGATCTCCTATTGTGATGACATTGTGATAGCAATGTCTTTGCATGTTTTGCATCATGGACTGGTTTTCCAGAAATCTTGTAACCAGTGATTACAAATTTATGGACATCAACCGAAATACTCATTTTAACGTAACTTCGCCTCCATTTTTTGATTCTCCAAGAATAATAATTGCTACAATATCCACTTGTAAATCCAGTAGAATCAATTGCAGTAATGTCTATAGAGTCTCGATTTTTGTAAAATAGATCAAGTGTTCTTTTAAAGATCAAATCCAAAACAACAGAATATGTACGAGTAACAAATTTTTGAAGTGTAGTAAAATGCGGTACCTTGTTTAGTTCAAGCTTTGATTGGACAGAATCCATAAGTTCTACGAGATCAACAAAATCTCGATAGTTTTCACCCAAGTACTCCTTAAGCAAAATCAGAGTCAGTAACTGATGCTGTGTGTAAGTTTGCTTTGAATATTTACAACTGTAGAGCGGAAATCGTGAATATCTTGTTATTTGTAATGCTATATCGATAAATTTTAAGTACTTGTTAGACAAAACACATTCATCCCCTTGTGTTTTAGTTGGAGAACAATCACAGGGGATTTCTTATTATAAAAATGAGTGGCTTAGTTGAAGTTAGAAAAGAGGATTTCTACAGAGCCGATAGATAACACATTTATAAAAAGAATTTGAAAAAGAGCTTTATTGGCTACAATGATAAAATCGGTTTGAAAGATAAAAAACTGTTGCTTTTACACAAGGTTTCATCGTTTTTATTCCCATAAACTCCATCATTCAACATTCGGAGTCTGTCCATTGCATATAGGTGCACGACCAAATTTATTCTCAAAATACTGTATCATGTTACCTTCCCATTTTTCAAGGTTGGAACCTGAATTCATAGGTTTGAAATAGACGTTGATGGAGTAATCATCCCTGTACTCTGCCAAACCACGATTTACTCTCATATTTTCGTGTTGTGAAAGTCTATTGCCGAGATCATGCGATTGACCAATATAGATGATATTACTCATGCCATGAGGATAATCTATTCCCCAGCCTCTTTGTCTTACAGTTATCACGTAAACTCCCGTCATTCCTGAGAGTTTATCGTAAATCGTACTATTCCAATTGAATGGACCTTTGAGTTCTCCATATAGTTTCTTTGGCATATTATTGCCTCTTGCATCCTATTTATTAATAATAAATAATACTATGTATTAGAACAGTAGTTTCGAATGACCTTAGTTCCGATCAACTGCTCTTTTTTACAAACTGCAAAACTTATGCTATCCAATTACAATGATTTTATCAAAAACACTTTTTCCAAAAACATGGAATTGTTCTAAGTGATAACAAAAAACAATTCCATGAATTTTGAAAACACTGCCAGCTTGCTGGCCGTATCATCAGAACTGTTTAGTAAAAATGATATAATAACCTTGCCATCAAATGTAAAATTTGATTACCAGGATGTTGTCACAGTCATGTTACATGCCGCAACATCCTCTACTAACTCTCTTGAATCGGCAAGTAATGATTTAATATTTAAAAACTCTACTCAAAAAATACCATCCGCTGATACCATTTTCGAGTATATCAAATACAATAATGTGGAAGATATTCTTCATAAATTCAGGAATATAAATTTCAGAAGGGAGGGCCTACTTTCAATATTGTGGCAATGTATGGCAAAGAGAAAGGGTATGTTTTATTTGCAACAAATAAAAAAGTGTTGTCAAGTGGGGTATTTATAAAGAATGTTCCGGAGGAATATAAATAAAGATGGAACATCGAAACGGGATATAGGGTGAAAAACAACTTCAAGATATGGACATGTACAGTATCGCATGTAGCAAGAGCACTGTTCTTTGTGATTCAATGTATAATGTACAATATTTTGAATATGCTAAAATCTGTTCTAAAAATTACAGCATACGAACTAAAATCATCAATTAATGAAGAAATGATTAAAATTTTGAGATATGGATCTAAATCATTGGGTATAGTTTCAGTTCAATTGTTTTTGGATTGTTTTAAGACATATAATAGAGACCAAAAACGAGTGCTATGTAAACGATTAATGAAAATATAATTAGAATGGAACAGGCAAAATTGAGAATATTGGTTAGCGTAAGCTATATAAAATTAAATGCACATGTGAAAAATAAGGACAATGTTTACGCACAATTTTGAATGGATCAGGTACATGTGAGTGGGGTGTGCATTATTTTTAAAAATAAATTTGGACAAAAGGAAAAAAGGTGGATGCGTTCATTCGGAACTACTGTACGAATTTAAAAGTCAGAATGTTTGCTTTGTACTCACCCAGTTCTGCCTTCACATACCTAAATGATAAATTTGCCTTTTTAGCTAGGTTTTGAATACTGGTACTTTCCCGAATTTATTTTCGGCCAAAGTAAAAGACCCCTAGTCCTGCCCAGAATAACATGATAACCGATGTCATGATAAGCATCGGCATCGGGCCAAAATAGAATATCAGGGGTACAGAGGCAGCTGTAAATATCCCACCGCCCACTATCGGTTCAAATAGCAGCTGTTTATAACCAAATCCCTCAAGGGCAGGAGATTTTGAAGCAGGATCGGCTATCCTCATTAACAACAGGCCACTTGCCGTCATCCCCATAGACTGTCCAAAATTACCTATGCTCTTTTCGAACCAGTATGAAGGCATCATTTTTGGTCCAAGGTATAAGAACGCTATCAGATTCCATACAATTCCAACTGTGGCAAGTATGAGGAAAGGCATCAGATTGTTTCCGATAACCGTTAGTGACAGTGTGGCTATTGCACTGGTTATCAGAATGTCAAGAGATAAACCCTGTATCCTCATCATAAGATCTCTGTCCAGAGTATAGTACGGGTCGAACTTATCAAGGAACATCTGTAGTATGATGCCTCCTATCATTGCCAGGGGGAAAAGAGGTAAATGGGCAAGCAGATATATTCCCGTTGCCTGGCCCCAAGTGATCGCCTCTATCCATATCAGTGCCTGAAGGATAAAATACCCGACCCCAATAGCAACTCCCACATAGGCAAAATGAAGTGAAAGCGGCTCGATGGATTCGGGTCTTGTAGTTATCTTCCCCGCAGACTCCCTTGCGTCAAAATCAATGATGCCTTTCTGATAGGTTTCACTAAGGGATAACTGGGATTGATCTTTCAGCACACTTGTTTTTCCTGACCTTACACCATAGTTCAAAAGCACGATCCCAAAAATGACACCAAAGAGAATACCCACAGTTGCAAGCCCAAGTGCCAGGTCTGTTGCATCTGAAAATCCAAGTTCCTCAAAAGTAGCGCTCATACCGGCTGCAGTACCATGCCCGCCTTCAAATGATATTTCTATAAGGGCACCTGCCATTGGGTCCATTCCAAAAAAAGGGGTCAGTATCAGAATCGCGGCCAATATGCCGAACACATACTGACCCCATGCTATGGTCTGTCCGTGGGCAATTTGTGGTCCTGCAAGAAGCCATATGTCTTTGATCGCAGGTAGTTTTTTCCCAAGAAAAAGTGTTGCAAATATGATGTTTATGAAAAGCCCGGGCAGAGTGGTCCACGCATCAAGCATCTCTTCTGGAAATATCCCTCCTGATAGGAACGTACTGCTATCTCCTATCCATGAGATCAAATAACCCAGGACCTCAGGTCCAAGAAATAAAGCCAGGAATCCCCCGATAAGAGAACTGGGTATGAAGAGCTTTTGGATGGGGGGTGACATAACCCTTATCCATTTCCCAAGAAGCAGGATGACACCAAGTACGAGAAAGCTCATTCCGATCGTTGCAGCCGACATTTAGATAACCTCCGCTTACCTTTTCAGGATTTGAATAAAGGCAACGGCCCATCTTTGTCGGGAACGATATATACATTTTTGCTTTTACAGTAGTTTCGAATGACCTTAGTTCCGATCAACTGCTCTTTTTTACAAACTGCAAAGCTTATGCCATCAAATGTAAAATTTGATTACCAGGATGTTGTCACAGTCATGTTACATACCGCAACATCCTCTACTAACTCTCTTGAATCGGCAAGTAATGATCTAATATTTAAAAGCTTTACTCGAAAAATACCATCCGCGGATACCATTTTCGGGCTCTGTAGAAATCCTCTATATTCAAGGGACAAATCTAATTGTGATTATTTTGAACTTCTCCATCGATATTAACATGAAATAACCTTTTTTGGTAGAGGAATTGATTTTAATAGTTTTCTACAAACCAAAAAGTATATTGCTAAATCACGTATTGGAACCACAATGATTCCTTTCCTGCTGGTCGGGCTTGCTGAACTCGGCGATAAGACACAGCTTGCAGTGCTGATTCTTTCTACAAAAACGAAAAAATATACATCACTGCTTTCGGGGATTATGCTGGCATTCTTCCTTACCACCGGGATTGCCATACTTCTTGGAAATTATATTGCTCAGAAAATTCCTGTGGATTATGTTCGGATAGGCGCCGGATCATTGTTCATTTTGTTTGGTCTGCTTACCCTCTACAAAAGGGGCCAAACTGAAGAAGAAGGGTCCAATGAACTTAAAGGTCCTTTCCTGTCAGGATTCTGGTTAATTATTATTGCAGAGATGGGAGATAAAACGCAGCTTGCTGCAGCTCTTTTTGCCACCCAGTACAACCCTTATATGGTATTTGTCGGGGTGATACTGGCTTTGTTCACAATGTCTGTTATGGCTGTGTATCTTGGGAAGATCATCATGGAAAGAGTGGATAAAAATATCATATCCACTATTGCAGGAATCATGTTTATTCTGATAGGCGCTTCATTCTTCCTTTAAATCGGGGCTTTGCCTGAATCAGTTATGTAGAAGGTAGATTTTCTACATAGCTTTTATTTGGCTAAATTATTACTACAACTTATAGTCACAAGTGAAATTATTTTATTCAAAGGACCCATGCCATATCATGATTTCTTTTGATGAGCTAAAGATGTCTCCTGATTATGTAATAAATTCCAAAGACACCCATATCCTGTGGTCATGTAGACTTGCAGGAATATATGTCGAATCATGAATTTAATAATTTTTCAAACTCTTGCCATTCACCAATTTTCCAATCTTAATGTGATTGTTATATTTTGGCGCGACGTGCAAAGACGCTTGTTAGTAGAGTATACATAAATATTGCAACTCCAGCCCATATGAGGATGGATGCGAACTGATCTTGTCCAAGAAACATTAACAGAAATCCTGCACCGAGTATGAATATATTCATTTTATTGATCTTCCTGTTTCTAACAAGAATACTGCGAGAATTCTGATTTCTGATTATTCTTTCCTTTTTCTCTAGTTTCAATATGCTCACCTTACTTCAAATCCCTGTTACAACATCAGCTAAATTTGTTCAATAATTATATCAGAACTTTTTCAATACATACCATATTCACTTGTTTTTAAAATACACATTTTGGATAATATTTGACTAAATATATTTTGTATCTCCGTACTTCATTCAAAGGTAGTTATTGAATCGAGTCTTGCAGTGCCCTGTTTTGTCCAGTATTCACATACATTGCAACCCTGTATGCCGTTACCGTTTATCGTTAAATCCAATTTAAACTTCGGACATGTTGCCAATTTCAACACTTCTACATTTGAACTCCATTTTTTTAAATCACTTTACTACTTATTAATGTCAGCACTTTCTCAAGGCATCTCATATCTCGTACCTTTTTAATTCCAACTGCTATCCTGCGGCCTGTGGACATCTCTGGACAGATGAGGTCCGAATATGATGAAACGCTGACATATGGAGTGGTTGCAGCAACGACCCTTGCTGATATCTCAAAGACCTTAAACTCCAGCTTGTGCGTGATTTCGCATATCACATTTGCTCTGCAAGTTTCCTGTAATCATTCACAAGGTCTATATTGACTTTAACAACTAAATTTTTAAATTCCGCCAGATCCTGCGTGATGTCGTCAAGCCCTTTGATCTTGTCCTGTTCAGTGAGAGTCTGCCCATCTGACACCACTTTACCACTGGGAATCTCAACCCTACAGACAGTGGAATTGTGGAGAACCAGCGTGTCATTCCCAATGATGCAGTCAAACACTACAGCCCCAAATCCAACAAAACACCCCTTGCCTATACGACAAGGTCCGTGCACAATACACCCATGGGCAAGAGATGTATT
>Ga0255384_10062_pt1 | contig 18849 bp, 19 predicted proteins | sample ANMaggSeSYBR01F7_FD_182106 | JGI IMG/M metagenome (GOLD analysis project Ga0255384, IMG submission 182106) | Sediment cell enrichment communities from methane seep in Santa Monica Basin, California, United Staets - ANME aggregate JGI... | ecosystem: Environmental > Aquatic > Marine > Cold seeps >... | reverse complement strand
TCTCTGGACATAGCACCCGACCGCAACCGTCACTCCTTCCGGATTGTGTCGACGGGCTGACCTCAGCCACTGGCGCACCTTTCGATCCGCCTCAGCCGTGATAGTGCATGTGTTCATCACGTAGACATCCGCACTGTCACGCGGGCCAACCACCTCAAATCCACGAGAGGCGAACTGGAGGGACAGTGTCTCAAGCTCGGCCTGGTTCAGCTTGCACCCCAGGGCATGAAGCGCAACTCGATATCTCGAACGTGTCTGCACGATGAACGATTATAGCCGTGACCCTGCGCCCGCGCCAACCGTGGCATACACTTCACCCCACAACACCAAGCAGGGAACCATTCCATACCCTGCACTATGCTATAGTTTGAGAGTCAGAAGAATCACATGTCACAAGCAAGCAGTAGCCCTCAATCTCCACCACGTTGGGAGATTAATCCGCCCGCACCTGAAGACTACATCAACGCGATCGGATATTCCCGTCTCATTGCGCAACTGCTCTACAACCGCAAAGTTCAGCCCGAGCAGGTAGCCGGTTTCGTAGACCCCGCGCAGTTCCCCACACAGAGCCCATTCGTTCTCCCCGGAGTGACAGAGGCGGTCGCCCGGATACGCAAGGCGATTGATTCAGAAGAAATCATCGGAGTCTACGGTGACTTCGACGTTGACGGCGTTACCTCAACAGCAGTCCTGATGGAAGCCATGACGATTATGGGAGCGAGGACTATCGCCCATATTCCGGACAGGTTCACGGATAGCCACGGACTCAAGGCGTCCGGCGTCAAGAGTCTGCAGGAGAGGGGAGCGAGTCTTGTCATCACCTGCGACTGTGGCATCTCCGACCTTGCTGAGGCGGAAAAGTCCGTGGCTCTTGGAATAGACCTGCTGATTACGGACCACCACGTCCCTCTCGCCACCCTGCCACATGCCGTGGCCGTGGTGAATGCGAAGCGCACGGACAGCACCTACGCATTCCGTGAGTTCGCAGGGGTCGGCATCGCGTACAAGCTGATGCAGGCTCTCTTTCTGGACGACCCGCGCGCCTTGCAGATAGAACCACTGCTTGAGCTGGTCGCACTGGGTACTGTGGCTGACATGGTTTCATTGACGGGAGAGAACAGACAATTCGTGCAGAAGGGACTCAAGTTCCTCAACGAGACCAAACGGCCCGGCGTGCTGGCACTGATGAAGACGTCTTCTCTCACACAAGGTCTCATTACCTCCGGTGACATCTCATGGTCGCTGGGCCCAAGGATAAATGCGGCGGGAAGGCTTGACCACGCAAATACAAGTCTGCGCCTGCTCATGACAGATTCTGAAGAAGAGGCGACCTCGCTCGCAGCCGAACTTGACGCAACGAACACGGAGCGACAGAAGCTCACTTCAGAGACATACGCCAGCGTTAAGGAACACCTGTCGGATGAGCCTGATGCGCCCCTCTTCGTGGCCGCTGATGAGGACTACCCTGAAGGCGTAATCGGCCTTGTCGCAGGACGAATCTCGAAAGAATACTATCGACCGACAGTCGTTATCACCACCGGCGACGACCTTTGTCGCGGCAGTTCACGCAGCATTCCCGAGTTCGACATGGTCACCGCGCTGGACGAATGCGCAGACCTGCTGGTCAGTTTCGGCGGCCATCCCCTTGCAGCCGGTTTCTCCCTCCAGAAAAAGGACATCCCCGAACTGAAGGCGCGCCTCACAGAACTGGCGCGCAAGCGGCTGGCGGGCGTCAACCTCAGCCCACGACTGCGGATCGACGTTGAAGTCAGTCTCAAGGACCTGGGGGGCGACACGTTTCAACGGATGCAGGACCTGGCGCCCTTCGGCCAGCACAACCCACAACCCTGTTTCGTCAGTCGCGGTGTCGAGGTAGTCGAATGCCGCAGCTTCCGCAATCATGAGCGCTGGATGAACCTTAAGCTACGCCAGGACGGAGTTGTCTGGGAAGCGGTTGATTTCCGCACTCTCAGGTGTCCGGAAGACGTTCCGAAGTTGATTGATGTTGCGTATATCCTGCGCATACATCGATGGAACGGCAACGAAACACTGCAAGCCTACGTGCAGGATTTCGCACCTTCGACCGTCTAGGTCTCGTTCGCCTCAGACTGGTCCGCCTCTGTCCCATCCACCTCAACCTGCAGCGCCGCACGGTATGAGCGCCACTTCATGATGAGGATGGGCACACAAATCAGGGCAGTCACAAGGCTGATAACCTGTCCCTGCTGTAGTCCGAGCGAGAAGACCTCATTCGTTCTCCAGAAACGAACCACGAAGTCGCCAACCGAATAGAGCATGATGTAGACGATGAACGAAATCCCATCCGGCCTCGGTCGCTTCCTCATCCAGAAGACAACCGCGAACACCACGAAGTTCCACGCAATGAAGTAGAGCTGTGTGGGATGCAGCGGTTCTCCGGGGAGTGAACAGTAGGAACCCGGATTGTCCCATATAACCGCCCACGGCACTGCAGTCGGCACGCCATGGCAACATCCGTTGATGAAGCAGCCAACCCTGCCGACGGCCTGAGCCAGCGGCGCACCAAGAGCCACAGCGTCTCCGATGCGCGCCATGCTTGACCACGGAATACGACGTACCCTCGTGTACAGGAACGCACCAAGCGGTGCCCCGATTATTCCGCCATAAAGGCCAAGTCCAGCGAAATTGAAGAAATCTATTGACTGGCCCGGATGCAGTGCCAGGTAGTCAACGACGTGCACCACTCTGGACATCACGAGTCCACCGACGATTCCCCACAGAAAGACACTGTAGAGAAGCTCCTCAGAGATACCCATCCGCCGCGATTCCACCACCGCCAGGACGAGTATCGTCAGTACGGCGAGTGCAACCATGACCCCGTACCATCGGACGACGATGTCGCCAATCGAGAACGCTACTGGGTCTATGTCAATCACAATCATGGAGCATCAGTCCCACAGCCGGACGTGCCGCGTATCCGAAGCGACAGTCGCAGGTAGTCCCTGCAAGTAATCCTAGCACAAGAATACTGCAGAATCGTTGACTCCTGTCGTCTCAGGACAGAGCAATGTCCGCGTCCCGACTGGAATAGTGCGGCACGCCGGAAGTGAATCATCGGCACAGTCAGCCAAATGGCTCTCCACACAGTTGACAGGCGAATCGACGCGAGCTAGGCTAAATGAAAACCTGTTCCAATTAGCATCGCAAATGGCAACAACATCAGAGTACGGGGCACTCAAGAAACTGCGGACCGGAGGTCACAAACTGACTCCACAGCGTCGCGCTGTCGTGCGCGCTCTCTGCCTGTCGAATAAACACATGACGCCGGCAGAGGTGCATGCGGCGGCATGCAGGGAAAGGGCAGACGTCGGTCTCGTCACCGTGTACAGGACAATCAGGATGCTGGCAGACCTGGACCTCGTATGTGAGATATCGGTGGACGGGCATCAGCGCACCTATCTGCTTCGCGGCCCCAGTGAACACCACCATCATCTTGTCTGTTCCCACTGTGGTCGCGTGGTCGATTTCACGAGCAATGACGTCGAACGGCTACAAGCTCGCCTCGCCCTGGAGACAGGATTCAGCATAGAGGACCAGATCGTCGAATTCATCGGCCGCTGCGCACTGTGCCAACGGCAGGGACAGGAAACGCAGGCTGTCCACTGATGATGCACTAACTCGACGGATAGCCACGACAGATAATTCCAATGTCATACTCAATCTATGGAACAAGAAGCTCTGTGCATGGCCGGAGATTGCCGGTCACGCTGGCAATAGTGACGCTCATTGCCGCTTTGCTCGCATCCGGCACGGGTTGTAGCGCTCCGGTAGAGACAGACACGGACACCGTTCAATTGGTCACAACGATACTTCCCCTCGGAGACTTCGCGAAACAGGTTGGAGGAGACAGAGTCAATGTCACCGTGATGGTCCCCGCAGGGGCCAGTCCTCATACCTATGAGCCAACGCCGGGCCAGATGATCGCCGTGAGTGGAGCGGACGTCTACGTGAAAGCCGGCTCCGGCATCGAGTTTGAACTCATCTGGATGGACAAGCTCATCGACCAGAACAGGGATATGACCGTCGTCGACTGCTCTGAAGGAATTACCATCATGAACGGAGATCCGCACATCTGGAATTCCCCGGTCAATGCGTCCCTCATGGTGGAAACCATCTGCGACGGACTCATCATGATTGACCCCTCGGGCAAAGACGTGTACCGCAGCAACTGCGAGGACTACAAGAGTCAGCTTGCTGAACTGGACAGAAATGTGCGCGAGTCCTTCTCTGAAGCCACGGAACGATATTTCATGATGTACCACCCCTCCTTCGGCTATCTGGCCAGCCAGTATGAGTTGACGCAGATTGCCGTGGAGTATGAAGGAAAGTCTCCCACTCCACAGGTGCTTCAAGACGTCATCGACCTTGCGAGGACACACAACCTGAACTACCTGTTCGTGGATGCGCAGATGTCGCCGTTTGAAGCCGAGGGTGTCGCGGAAGCCATCAACGCACAGATCGTCACCGTCGACCCGCTTCCGGCAGACTATATTTCTAGCATGAAAGAGGTGGCAGCAGCCATCGCCACGGAGTTGGAGTAGCAGGGGGTCTCATGACGCCGGGAAGAACACGACCACACGTATCACGGGCCACAAGAGTGGCACAGCTTGACACCTCGCACACCCCCGCAGAGGTCGTCACTCTGCGCGATGTATCGGTCGACTACGAAGGCATTCCCGCACTGGAACACGTCAACCTGAGTATCTATGAGAACGATTTCGTCGGCATCATCGGCCCCAACGGTGGTGGTAAAAGCACCCTGTTGAAAGTCATCCTGGGACTGGTGAGTCCAAGGCAGGGAGAGGTTGAACTCTGGGGACAACCGCTGCAGAAAAACGTGCAGCGGATAGGTTACGTGCCACAAGATGCATCGTTCGACAAACGCTTCCCTATTGCCGTGTGGAACGTCGTTCTGCTGGGGCGTCTCTCCCGCAAACACATACTCCGTCCCTACGATAGTCAGGACAAGGCCAAGGCTATGGAGGCGCTTGAAACCGTCGGTATGGCAGAGCTGCGCAAACGGCCCATCGGCAGTCTTTCAGGAGGACAGCAGCAAAGGGCACTCATTGCTCGAGCACTGGTGAATGACACTTCGCTCCTGTTGCTGGATGAACCCATGGCCAATGTCGATTCAACCGCTCAAGAGGAGTTCTACAGTCTCCTCTCACGGCTGCGCCGCAAGATGGCCATCATGATGGTGTCACATGACCTGTCAGCCATATCGGTGAACGTCGATAAGGTGGCGTGTCTGAACAAGACCCTGTACTACCACGGTTCCAAAGAGATACCACCTGACGATATCGAGGCCGCCTACGGCTGCCCGGTCGAACTGCTCGCCCACGGAATGCCGCACAGAGTCTTGAGGAAGCACGACTGATGTTTTCCATACTGACCTATGATTTCATGCAGAACGCACTCGCTGCGGGTGTGCTTGCGGGCATCGCATGCGGCGTCGTCGGCACATACGTAGTAGTAAGACGAATGGTGTTCGTCAGCGGCGGCATCTCTCACGCAACATTCGGTGGAATCGGGCTGGCGTACTTGCTCGGTTTCAACCCGATACTGGGAGCACTGCTCTTTGCCATTGCAGCCGCCATTGCCATGGGCCACGTGACGCGCAGGACAAAGCTGTCCGAAGACACAGGCATCGGAGTGCTCTGGGCAACCGGTATGGCGCTGGGCGTGGTGTTTGTCGGCCTGTCCTCAGGCTACGCCCCTGACCTGTTCAGCTACCTCTTCGGCAATATCCTGACAGTCCAGAGAAGTGAGCTGCTCATGATGCTGGTTCTGGACGGCGTGATAATCGCGACAGTTCTCGCTCTCTACAAGGAATTGCTTGCAGTGTCTTTCGACGAGGAGTTTGCCCGGGTCCAGGGCATACCGGTAGACACTCTACAGACGGTCCTTCTCGGCCTGATAGCACTCACGATAGTGACCGTCATCAAGGTAGTGGGAATCGTCCTGGTCATCGCGCTCCTGACCATCCCTCCCGCAATCGCGCGACAGTACACAAAAAGCCTTTCAGGAATGATGCGCGTGGCAGTGGTGATTGGGGTCAGCATAGCGATATGCGGTATCGCCCTCTCCTATCTGCTCAATCTCGCATCAGGAGCGACGATAATCCTGCTCGGAAGCGCCGCGCTCATGGCGGTGCTGCTCACGCAGAAACTTCGCGCACGATAGGCTCGGGACTTCAAGGGCGACCCGGCACGCGGGATAGCCACTCAAGCAGGGCGATGGCGCCTTCCTTGTCGAGCGGTTCATTGTTGTTGCCGCACTTCGGCGACTGTATGCAACTCGGACAGCCTTCAACGCAAGGACATTCCCTCACAAGTTCCAGCGTTGCCCTCCACAATCGTTCAACCGTCTCGTAGCCCATGTCGGCAATGCCGACACCGCCGGGGTACGCGTCATATACGAAGACCTGGGGCACGCTACCCACCCCACTCATCATGGACACACCACCGATATCATTCCTGTCGCACAAGGCGAACAGCGGCAGCACCGCGATTATCGAGTGCTCGCACGCATGAAGTCCTCCGGCCAGGCTGGCACGGGACTTCTCCACTTTGCCGATAGCCTCTGATGTCACATCGAACCAGAAAGCCCTCGTCTGAAAGGTCGTCTCCGGCAGGTCCAGTGGCTCCTCGCCCAGGTATTCCTCCGTGAACTGCCGCTTGCGTTTGAAAGCCACCACGTGAGTGGTCACCTCCACGTCGCCCAGGCACACGTGTACCTCTCCACACCACTTCTCTCTGCTGACGGCCGTGGGCCGGATGTCGGTCAACTCCCGCGCCTGCGTGTAGTAGTCAACATCCACTCGCTCGGCCCATGCGGTGCGTGCAGCCATATCAAGTTTGGTCACGCGATAGCTATCGCCCTGGTGCAGATACACAGCTCCGGGATGCAGTTGTGACAGGGCCACCGCTCCGTCCACGGTCTCCAGGAGACCTCCTCCGGTGATGTCCATCACTTTGTACGACCCACCCGTTGCACGTATGTTCACGCGCTGCGCCGGATAGGAAAGACCCGGATCAGGATATAGTTTCCCCCTCCTCAGCCGCAGCAGCCCGCGTTCCATCAAGCTATCAAGCAGTCCAGGGGCATTCTCACCAATTTCGGACGCCTCTTCTGCCATCAACGGCCTCTCCCACGCGGCACACAGCACATGAGGTTCCAGGATGTAGGGGTTGTTCGGATTGAGCAGCGCTTCTTCGAAGCGCCGGGAGAACAGAAAATTGGGGTTTCGCATAAGGTATTGGTCCAGAGGATTGTTCTGAGCCACGAGGACGCTGAGAGACGGATTCCCACTTCTACCACTTCGCCCCGCCTGCTGAAATGTGCTGGCGACATTGCCGGGATATCCGGCAAGCACGGTCGCATCCAGGTCGCCGATATCAACTCCCAGCTCCAGGGCACTCGTGGTTACGAGGCCGTCCAGTCTGCCCTCAACGAAGTCCTGCTCTATCTTCCTTCTATCCCCGGCCAGGTAGCCGGCCCTGTACGGACTGATGCGTGCAGCCAGTTCGACCGGCAATCGCTCGCGAGCGTAGAGGTAAATCAGTTCTGCGAGTCGGCGCGTTCTTGCAAACACCAGGCTGCGCAGGTTCCGAGTAATAAGCTTGCAGAGGAAGGAACTGGCTTCGCTGTTGTGGCTGCGACGCAGTCCGCTTGACTGATTCACGATAGCCGGATTCCACAATGCAAAGTACTTCTCCCCATGCGGCCCATCCTCCGCCTCAACAAGTTTGAAGTCGACGCCGCACAACCGGCGTGCGTGTTCTTCCGCATTCGCGATTGTTGCCGAACAACACACAAAGGTAGGACTCGCCCCGTACAGCGCGCAGAGGCGCCGCAATCTACGAATGAGGTTCGCCACGTGGGAACCGAGCACGCCCCTGTAGACGTGCGCCTCGTCCAACACCACGTAGCGCAGTCCATGGAGATATCTCGACCACAACTCATGATTCGGCAGAATCCCCACGTGCAACATGTCCGGATTGGTCAGTACCACACGTGCCCGTTTGCGAATCCCCGCTCTCAAGTCCTGAGAAGTATCCCCATCGAAGGTGTCTATGCAGGAGGCGGGAAGCAGTCCCCGACTGGAGAGAGAGCGCAAGCTCCGCAACTGGTCCTGCGCAAGGGCTTTCGTGGGAAACATGTACATGGCTGTGGCAAGCGGGTCTTCCAGTGCCATGTGTAGAGTGGGCAACTGGTAGCACAGGCTCTTGCCACTCGCGCTCGGGGCATTCACCACCACGTTGTGTCTTTCCACAAGGAGGTCCACCGCATTCGCCTGGTGACGATAAAGCTGAGAGACGCCCTCTTTGGAAAGCCGCTTCACAAGCTTCGGCGACAGCACAGTGTGCAATTCACCGTAGATGGGTTCAGATGGAGGAATGCATTCAACATGGACGAGCTCACCCTCATAGTCGGGCGCAGTAATCAGTTGGTGAATAAACGCAGATGGATGCATCAGGATTCTACGGAACCGGGATGACCTCCACTTGAGATTCCAGGAGTTCCACTTCCGGGTAGTTCTGCAGCACGAAACTGATGACGTTATCCATGGTCTCAGGGGAATGGTCGGCTCGGTTGCTCACAGAGGCGACGCCGATAGTGGCTATCTGCCACAATCCCTGGCTGTCCACTTCGGCAGCGGACACCCTGAACTGGTTCCGCAACCGGGCTGTCATAGAAAGGATTACCTGCCGCTTCCCCTTGAGGGAATGGTTCTCAGGCAGCCTGAGAGTAAGTACGCAGGTCGCAACATGCATCGGCGTGACATTCTCCGTCGCAGTCTTTTGTCAGGGGACAGTCTACTCCTCAAGCGCCTCGACGTTCTTTCCGAAAGGTTTGTTTGCCATCTCGTCCTTGTCAGCAAGAATCATCTCTGCGGCCATGCCTGCCGCATCAGTGATAATCTCTCTGCAACTGAGCGCATGGTCCCGGCACAACCAGTCTTTCTGCCATTGCTTCGTCAACTCACCGCACAGGGTCTCTCCGTACTTCTCCGCTATGCGGTTGGGAATCTGGTTGAAGATGCGGTAGAGTCCGGGACGACCGTAGAACTCCTCCTTGGATTTCTGCGTCACTTCCATACCCTCACCTTCAGGCAGAGACGTCCGTCCGTGGACTGCACTCACCGCCAGTGTCGCGCCGGTTATCGCGCCGCAGGTACCGCCATACAACCCGACTCCGCCACCAAATCCGGTAGCGAACCGCATGGCCTCGTGGGGAAGGTCAATGTCCATCTCGGACAGCACCGCCTCGAAGACAGCCTCCGAGCAATTGTAACCACGTGAAAAGTTCTTCCGAGCCCTGAGTCGCACTCGTTCAATCGTTTCTTCAGTACTCAATGCATACCTCCTCTCTGCTCTGCATCGTATAATATGGCAAGGAACAGGTGAGTTCAAACATGAAATACTCGGTGGAATGGAAAGACAATGCCCTTCAGCTACTGGACCAGAGCCGACTCCCGCATGAAGAGCGCTACGATGTTCTCTCAACTGTGTCAGAGGCGGCGGACGCAATACGGGAGATGAGGGTCCGGGGAGCACCGGCCATAGGGGTGGCCGCAGCCTACGGAGTGGTACTAGCCGCGCGCGAGTCAGAAGGTGGCACATCTGAGGTCCGCAAGGCGGCAATCATGGCGGCCATTGACCGGTTGGCAACAACGCGTCCCACCGCGGTAAACCTGTTCGCAGCCTTGAACCGAATGAGTACGGCGCTGGCTCGAAGTGAGCCAGCCGATATCACGTCAAGACTACTGGCAGAGGCATTGCTCTTCCACGATGAGGAGAAAGAGGCGACCTCCGCAATCAGTTCCAACGGGGCATCTCTGGTCCCTGAAGGCGCCACGATACTCACGCACTGCAACGCCGGTGCTATTGCCACAGCCGCCCACGGCACGGCACTCGGCGCAATCATCCATGCCTACAGGCTGGGGAAAGTGAAGCGGGTCATCGCCACAGAGACACGCCCGCTGCTCCAGGGAGCGCGCCTCACCGTGTGGGAACTGGTGAACGAGGGCGTTCCCACTACGCTCATCACTGACTCCATGGTCGGTCATGTCATGCACATGATGGGGGTGGACTGCGTTATCGTGGGTGCAGACAGGATCGCAGCCAACGGAGATGTGGCAAACAAGATTGGCACGTACGGTATCGCTGTCCTGGCACACGCCCACAACGTCCCGTTCTACGTTGCAGCACCTTTCAGCACTATCGACATGAGCATCAGTGACGGTCAACAGATAGCCATAGAGCAGCGCAGAGAGACAGAAGTGACTACTTTCGGAGGTCAACCTGTGGCCTCGGGAGGCAGCGATGTACTCAATCCGTCATTCGATGTCACTCCGAACAGCTATGTAACCTCAATCATCACCGAGCGCGGTATACTATCCGCACCTTACTTGAGCGCATTGAGTGCCATGGCGAAGAATCAGGGTAGAAAGAGGGGTTGAGACAAATAACATGAGCGACGAAATGAATCTATCACCGATAGCCCGCGAGCGACTCGCCCGCATCGGACAGTTGTCCGGGGATGAGCAGCGCAGGATGCAGACAAAGGGTCAACTGGAACACGTCCTGTCCGAATACTACATGGGCAGCTCCGATGTTGAGGTGCTCTGGCAACACCTCAAGTCCCTGGCAGACAGCCACGGTCCGGAGGTGGTAGGCGACGCCCAGAAGAGCATCATCGTGACAGTGCGGCTCCAGATGAACAAGGACGATTTCAGCAAACGCAAAGAGGCATTGCTCGCGCTCGAAACGCTTAAGACTCCAGGAAAGTACTCCGAAATTGAGATGCTCCTGGGCTCGATAGAGGCTCTCCGCCAGCGCTACGACGAGGTATGGCATCAGGCATACGACCAGGTTCGCGGACAGATGGAAGACAAGATTCGGCAGTCTGCAGAACAGGCAAGACAGCAAGGCATGCTGGTGGACACCGAGAGTACGGTGGACTCAAGCATAAAATCCAGTCCTGAATGGCAGCAGTTCATGGCGCACCACGAGGCCGCCGGCCAGCAGACGCTGCATGACTACATCGCCAGACTTGAAGAACTCTTCTAGATATTCGCCCTCCTGCAGATCGACAGGGACAGGCTCCTGCCCTTGGAAAACGTGTAAACGCGCGCTTCTCGTGCAAGCGCAGGCATCCATGCCCACCCTCATCACCCCCATTCTGCCGTAGGGGCAGACACCCACACCTGCTCGCCACATGGTCGCCACACGCCCAACGCGGGCAGAAGGATAGGACCATCCCAGTAGCCAGCCGCAGGCCGCTGTGCTGGAGTGGGGCTGTTGTTCAGAATGTAAGGGCTCTTCGTGAAGAGCCCGGTCGTCGAAACAGGACACGGCTGGAGTTCATAGCACGCTGCAATCATACTACCCTGCCGAACATCGCCAACCTCGATTCCTGACAACCGACGGGCCGTTCCCGAACGGCCCCTACAGTAGGACTGTTCTGGCTCCCCCGAAGTATAGGGATTATGGTATCCGTAGGATTCCGTTCTTATGTAGGGGCTCTTCGTGAAGAGCCCGGTCGTCGAAGCAGGACACGGCCGGAGTTCACATCTGCCGCAATCCAACAACCCTGCCGAACATCGCCAATCTCTAATCCTGACAACCGACGGGCCGTTCCCGAACGGCCCCTATCTCAGGACGCCACGTGTCCCCACCTTTTCTGAACCTCCCCGCAATTCCGACCACCGGAGGTCGGCCGTTGCCTCATTCCGCCCATGTCGGTCCGTGATTGTCGGTGTTCTGACTGAGGTTGCGATGGTGGGATTCGTGCCTGCCAGCCGTTGGCCCTCTTGACAAACCATACTGACCATGTTGACTATTATGACCATATTGATTAGCATGATGACACTGGTCAGTATGGTCAACACGACTATTCTGACCAAACCAACCGTTTCGGCTACGAAGTAACACAACGGAGGCAACGGTTATGCTAAAGAAGATCTCGGCACAGAAAGCACGACAGAACTTCGGAGAACTCATGGACGAGGTGCGCCTGAGAGGCGACCGCTACATCGTCAACAGGGGAGCGAAGCCGCTGGTCGCAGTAATCCCGGTCGAGGAGTACATAGCCTGGGAGCAGGCACGGGAGCGACTCTACAGCCGGATAGTAGAGATGCGGGAGAAGAACAAGAAGGAGCAGTCAGATCAGCTTGAAGGCCAGATTCGTCTGGCAATAGAGGCAGTTCAGTAGAGACCGCATCCCCATATTGACCATGTGGCGAGTCGTACTGGACAACACTGCCCTCACCAGCGCCCTGCTGAACCCGAAGGGAAAGCCGGCGCGACTACTCGATTACGCCCTTCAAGGCAAGCTGCGGCTATTCATTACGGACAGGATGCTCAACAGGGAAGGAAAGATTCTCCGGCAGAAGGGACTCAGGCTACATCTGGGCATGAACGACAGAGACCTTTCGAGCTTCCTGGCAGACCTCCCCGTTCTGCTCTGCATGGTAGAGGGAGCAGGGCGGCGCAGCACTGCGAGAGCCGCAAGTTCGGAAGCAGAGCTACTGACCTGTGCAACAAAAAGCCGCGCCGACTTCCTTGTGACGTCGGCGCGGTCATTGCTGCACAATGTGCCGCAGTTTGAAACCCGGATAGTCAGGGCCGACCAGCTTGTGCGGCTGCTCGACCATGGTGTCTGAGCAGATACTAACGACTTATGCGGGTCCCCCCACCCTTGATGAGGTTCTCAAGTTCCTGCAATGTACACCAGTTGATATCGCCGGGAATCGAGTGCTCGAGCGCAGCATAGGCATTCCCGTAGCGCAGTCCCTTGTCGATATCACCAGTTGTGTAGCCGTACAGGAAGCCCGACGCAAACGAATCACCCGCACCGACACGGTCGATAATCTCTACCTCATACGTGCGGTCCTCGTACACCTTGCCACCTGAATAGACGATGGCGGTCCAGTTGTTCCTCAACACGCTCAGGTCGGTCCTGATGGTGATGCACACGGCCTCGAAGTTGAACTTCTCTGCCAGTTTGCGAGCCACGTCCTGGTAGCTATCGCCCGTAATCTTGAGCACCTTGCGGGTGTCCTCTTCCGTAGAGATGAGAACATCGACGTACTCCATGAGCGGTTCCATGACCTTGTGCGCCTCGTCTTCGGTCCACAACCTGGCGCGGTAGTTGAGGTCGCAAGCCACCTTGCAACCCGCAGCCTTGGCCATCTTCAACGCCTCCAGCGTCGCCTCAGCAGCACTTGGACTGAGCGCGGGCGTGATGCCGGTGGTATAGAACCACTTGGCTCCCTTCAGCATCTCGGACCAATCCACGTCGCCGGGTTTCACCTTGCACATGGCCGAGTTTGCCCTGTCATAGACAACCCTGCTCGGTCGAGGCGAGGCGCCAAACTCCACGAAGTAGATGCCAACCCTGTCTTCCTTCGTCCACACGATGTGAGACGTATCAACACCCTGTTCGCGCGCCTTGTTGCGGATGAAGTGACCCATGCTGTTGTCAGTCATCCTGGAAACCCATGCCGTGCTGAGTCCCAATCGACTCACGTTGCAGGCAACACTCATCTCAGCGCCACCTGCGTTCTGGTCGAACGTATTTGCGTGTTCCAGTCGCCGGTAGTTTGGCGGAGAAAGCCTGACCATGGTTTCTCCAAATGTGATTACGTCATACATGGCGATAACTCCTTCAAATGACTATGTACTACAGACCTCGTGCGACCTTGACAGCCTCAACGAACTGCCGCGCTTTCTCGGTGATGACATCGAAGTTCTTGTCGGCCAGGGCCTTCTTGTCCACCAGTGAAGTAGCCACAGAGATGCAGGAAGCTCCCGCACGGATGAAATCAGGCGCATTCTCCAGGGTCACACCACCGGTCGGTGTGAGGCGTATCTGGGGGAAAGGTCCCTTGATGTCCTTCAAGTACTGCGGTCCAACCACTCCCGCCGGGAACACCTTGACGATGTCCGCGCCTGCATCCCAGGCAGCAAGTATCTCAGTTGCCGTGAACGTTCCAGGAATCACCACCTTGGCGTACCTGTGCGCCATTTTGATGACTTCGGGGTTCAAGTTGGGACATACGATGAAGTCAGCACCGTTCAGAATCACCGCGCGACAGGTCTCGGGGTCCAGCACAGTACCGGCTCCGAGCAACACATCGCTACTTGCCTGCTTCTTGAACTCCCTGATGGCATCGATGGCGCCGGGCACCGTCATGGTGACTTCGATATTGGTCACTCCACCTCGCGCAACCGCACCGCAAACATCGATGGCCTGTTCCGCCGTGGCCACTCGAACGATGGCGATCACGCCGATATCCAGTATTTTTTGAAGGTCACTCATCTTGCTATCCATTACATCTCCTCCCACAACAATAATTAACTGACGCACTCACTCAGGACCGCACAAGGCAGATAGAGCAGGCGTCAATCCTGTCTATCACTGTTCAGTCATTGCCAGTCTCAGCTTCTCCTCGAAGTCCTCTCGCGCAGGTGTGAAAATCTCAAGCATCTGGCAGTCCTTGTCCCCGGCTATCCCATTGTGCTCAACATTGCCGGGAATGGAGATGACTTCGCCTGTCTGGAGACCGTAGATCTCGCCTTCGATAACGATGTCTATCTTCCCCTCAAGCACCACTATCATCTGTTCATGCGGATGACTATGCATCTTCCCCTGTGCATTTGCAGCACAATGGACGAAGCTGAGGGTGAGGTTCTTTCCGGGAACGATACGGGTGTCAATTCCCTCCGCCAGATTCACGAGAGGAACATAGCCAACGGCCACAACTTTGCTCGCTCGCTTCTCCTCACTGGCATGAACATATTCTTCACTCATGGTTCTTTCCCCCTGCTCAGCAACAAAACATAGTCGACAGACTGGCCCTCAACGGCAGCCCTGTCACGCAGACGCGTCTATCGCCTGGCGCAGTTTCTCTTCGAACTCTTTGCGCGCAGGAGCGAATACCTCGAGTATCTCGACTGTCTCGCCGAGCGTCTGCGCACCGTGCTCAACGTCGCCGGGTATAGCAATCACATCGCCGGCCTTCACGCGATAGTACTTTCCGTCAATGATGGCATCCATCTCGCCCTTGACGATTATCATCATCTGCTCATGGGGATGGCTGTGAACCGCGGCATAGGTATTGGCATCAACAGTGGCGAAACTGAGAGTCATGTTCTTGCCCGGTATGATGTGGGTATTGGCTCCGGGCATCAAGTTCACAATCGGAACCTCTGCCGCAGTCACCACTTTGTCCTTCCACTCCGTGTCTGTTGCGCGTACCAACTCAGCACTCATAACAATCTACCTCCTGATTCTTCTGAGACAGAAACAACACGTACGAATCGTACGCGCGTGAATAATACCATAAGTGTATATGGATTGAGCCGTTCATGAAACGCCGCCACGACTGGAGCGTCCCGCATCTTCCGCGAAAAATGTTGCCGGATGGGGCACGGCAGTTCGGCTGCATTCACAGGCTCCCATGCCTGCTCGCCAGGGATGGGTGTGGTGGTGTATTCGTAGGGACGATGGTATGCTTCGCCCGTAACCGGAAATCCCATTCAACTCCGCCCCACCCCGCGGCCCGCGGTTCGTTCTTGGCCCTATCTTGTGGCCACCACTGGGCGTGTGATGACCGTGCCAGCCATCCACAGTCCCCTATGTCACGACGGCGTTGGTTTCAACTTCCGGCTGCGGGCGGGCATGGAAGCCCACCCCTGCATTCGGACACCACGTCTCTCCGCAGTTCCAGCGTCGGAGACCGGCCGTCGCCCCGTTTCGTCCGTGTCAGTCCGTGCCGGTCCGTGATCGTCGGTGTTTTGACTAAGGTTGTCGTAGAGCGATTCAAGCCTCACCACATCATCCCCATTCGGCCGTAGGGGCAAGCTCCCACGCCTGCCCGCCACATGGTCGCTACACGCCCAACGTGGGCAGAGGAACCGTGCCAGCCATCCACAGTCCCCTATGTCACGACAGCGTTGGTTTCAACTTCCGGCTGCGGGCGGGCATGGAAGCCCGCCCCTGCATTCGGACACCGCGTCTCTCCGCATTTCCACCACCCCACCATATAGACGAGCATCACCTACGCCTGGCCCACAGGCGCCTCCACAGGCGCCTCAATCATCTCGTCAAGACTCGCACCTGCAACGCACATCGGGAGCACGTTCTCCTCGGGTTCAACTGCAAACTCCAGCAGGTACGCCCCCGGATAGCTTCGGGCGCGTTCAAGCGCAAGGCTCACTTCTTCCTCCCGTTCAACGCGCTCCCCTGCTATGCCGTACGCCTTCGCCAGCATCACGAAATCAGGAGTGCCCAGTGCAACGTCCACATAGTTGCTCCTGCAGTAGACCTCCTGCAGCTGGCGAACCATGCCGTGATAGCCATTGTTCAAGACGGCAATCTTGACGGGCAGCCCTTCCTGGGTGATAGTGGCGAGTTCCTGTATGGTCATCTGCAGGCTGCCATCACCGGCAACCACCCAGACGGTCTCACCCGGACACGCCACCTGCGCGCCAAGAGCGGCCGGCAGCTCGAAACCCATCGTACCCAACCCTCCTGAAGAGATGAACCCGTTGCGCCGGGGCGACGCGTATTCCTGTGCGGCGAACATCTGGTGCTGTCCCACTCCCGTCGCAATAATCGTCTGCTCGTCTGCTCCGCGGCAGATTGCACGGATCACCTCCCGCGCCAGCAACTTGCTTCCCGGTCTGTGGAAACTGAGCGGATAGTCCATCCTCCAGCGGTTGACCTGCGAATGCCACTCAGATCTGTCCCTGGATTCAATGAGCGGATTCATCTGAGTCAGAACGCCCTTCACATCACCAACCATCGAGGCAAACGGCGCGACATTCTTCGCAATCTCAGCAGGGTCGATATCCACATGGACCAACACCGCATTTCGGGCGAAACCGCTCGTGCTCATCGTGGCACGGTCGCCGAGCCTGGTACCAAGCGCAAGGACAAGGTCGGCATTCTGCACAGCCCTGTTGGCATAGCCGGAGCCGTGCATGCCAAACATGCCCAGGTTCAGTTCGTGCTGCGGCGGAAACGCGCCGAGACCGAGCAACGTATGCACAACGGGTGCCTGCATCTTCTCCACAAGCTCTGACAGTTCATCGTAGGCACGAGAGATGATGACGCCTCTTCCCGCAATCACTACAGGACGTTCCGCCCTGTTCAGCAAGCCCGCTATGGTCGCAATGTGCGCCGCGTCCACCTCATGCGAGGGCTTGTAGCCCCGGAGATTGACCGTCGCAGGATACGAAAACTCTGTACTCGCAACCTGTACATCACGGGGAATGTCGACCAGCACGGGACCCGGTCGACCGGTCTGAGCGATGTAGAACGCCTCTTTCATTATGCGAGCCACATCCCTCACATCGCTTACGAGGTAGTTGTGTTTGATAACAGGGAGCGTGATACCTGTTATGTCACATTCCTGGAAGGTATCCTTGCCGATGGACGAGATTCCGACCTGGCCTGTGATAACCACAAGGGGCGTGGAGTCCAGATATGCATCGGCTATGCCGGTCACGAGGTTTGTGGCGCCCGGCCCGGAAGTGGCCACGCAGACACCTGCCCGCTGCATGGTGCGTGCATAGCCGGATGCGGCGTGTGCAGCTCCCTGCTCATGGCGCACAAGGACGCGGCGAATTTCGGGATACTCTGAGAACGCATCGTACATCGGTACGACGGCACCTCCGGTAAGGCCGAATACCACTTCGACGCCTTCGCGTATGAGGCTTTCGCAGACTATCTGTGCACCGGTTATCATCATATTCTCCATTCCTTTCTTTCCATCCCGCGCTGTTGTGGGGACAAAAAAGAGGGACTCTCCATCTGGGAGGGTCCCTCTGCTAATCCTTAATACTTGGCTTTGCTAGCTAGACAGCCTCCCAGTCGCACGCTCGGTGCGCACAGTAACAAGCACGAGGCCGTTAAGCAGGAGGACTCCGACTGACGCTAAGCTATTCATAACGTGTAGGTGACTATATTAGGGAGACACACGAGGGGATGTCAAGTGGAGGGACTACTGGAGTTCTGTGGACACCACACCTAATCCATCCTCACGCTCGAAACTGGCCTTTGAAGGACCATTCCGGTACCGGTTTGCACACCGCCCGCTTTGGCAGGACAGAGATGAATGTGGTTTCCCCTGAACTACCCGGAACTAATCGCGGTATCGCGAGAGACATCGCCCTAGATGTCGGGGGATTCCGGCTCTGTCCACACTACGGGTTCGTCTTTGAGCGGAGCGGTCACCTTCAGCACAGTGCCCGTACCGACGGAGCTGTCGATGGTCATCCTGCCTCCCCACGACAGCGCTCGCTCCCGGATGCTGGCGAGCCCGATCGCACCCGACTTGCGCATCTGGTGCTCGCTGAAACCGTGTCCGTTGTCGGCCACGCGCAGCACGGCCTGACCTCCTTCGCGGGTGAAACCGTCATACTGGTGGCGCCCGAGTGGCGTCGCACGTTATCGAATGCCTCCTGCAGCACGCGGAACATCCCCAGGGCCACTCGTCCGGGTAGCAACATGAAGTCCTCAACTCGTCGCACCTCGCATTTTATCCCTGAGCGGCGCTCGAACTCCTCCGCCTGCCACTCGATGGCAGCGGCCAGCCCGAGATCCTCCAGCATCACAGGGACGAGGTTCGCGTAGCGCCTGCGGAGACGCTCTATCGTCTCATCAAGCAGATGCGTCATCCCGTCCATCGTGGGAGCCAGACTCGCGAGCGCGTTATCAGGGAGCCGGCCGCGGCAAGAGGCTACGTCAAGCTTCAACACTGACAGTGTCTGTGCGACATGGTCATGCAACTCCCAA
>Ga0255384_10061_pt1 | contig 19122 bp, 18 predicted proteins | sample ANMaggSeSYBR01F7_FD_182106 | JGI IMG/M metagenome (GOLD analysis project Ga0255384, IMG submission 182106) | Sediment cell enrichment communities from methane seep in Santa Monica Basin, California, United Staets - ANME aggregate JGI... | ecosystem: Environmental > Aquatic > Marine > Cold seeps >... | reverse complement strand
AACAGAATCCCCGATTCATCTTCGATGATTAAAGGTAATGATTTTTTACACTAATTTCACTACTTGCAAATATCGTTATACCTAAAAATAAAAATTATTTTGAACGAGCTTGGATATTCCTTAATATAATCAGTTTTTCTCTTATTAACTGAGAATGTTGTAATAAGCCATAGCATATACCTTTGTAGCATTAATAAGTTCATCGATCGAAACATATTCATCGGGCATATGTGCTACGCTGTTTTTTCCTGCACCAAAAATCAATGTTGGAATCCCTGCCATATTGGTTAAAAAATCGGCGTCATCATGCTGTGGTGTTCCTTTAAACACTATTGGATGTTTCGAACCAAAAACATCTTTTAAAGCATAAGACATTTTTTGAACTATTTCAGCATTTTCTGAAACAATCGATGGATTGGAATCATATAATAATTCAGCTCTTGCACCAAAATTGGGATCTTCTAATTTTAGTCTTTCAATGATTCCTAAGACCTGACTATAAAACATGGTTCCAGTCTCTCCGGGAACAGTAAAACGGGATACTTTTAATTCACACATATCGGGTACAACACTAGAGCGTTCTCCTCCCGTTATGACTCCTGGAACTATAGAACCGTAACCGGTATATTTATTATAACCGGGTTGTAATTTATCCAGTTTACTAATAACTTTACACATATTTCTAATTGCGTTTATTCCATATTCAGGGTTACTTCCATGTGCTCTTTTTCCTAAAGTCGTTATTTGTATTTCCAGCATACCTCCGCATACAAGCTGAATATATAGTTCACTCGCTTCTCCGTTAATGGCCATATCAGCCTTGAAACCATCCTGAAGCATTTTTACAGTACCTTTTCTTGACACATTCTGTACTTCTTCCTCTACAACATGACATAATACAAGTTCCCCGGATAACTCCACCTTAGACTCAATTATTGCTTTTGTAGCTATTATTTGAGGTACAATTTGACCTTTATCATCGATTGCTCCCCGACCATATATTTTATCATCTGATATTTCTCCTCCGATAGGATTAAATGTCCAACCCTCGCCAATTCCTACAGTATCCAAATGTGCATTACATGCAAGCTTAGGTCCTGATTTTTCCCATTTATAAGTTGAAATTACATTCCCATGTCTATCGATAATCGATTCCATACCTATTCTTTTGCATGTTTCATGAATAGCTTTGGCCAATTTTTCTTCTTCTCCACTTACACTTGGAATTTTTATGTACTCCTGTAAAAGATTAATCGTTTCATTTTTATCTATACGACCAATAATTGCTTGCTTCATTTTTTTATCCATTTTTTTAATTAAATACCTCCCAATTAGATTTAAAATATAGTAAATGCTTTTTGAGGATTATTACTTATTATTTTCATAATATCTTTTTCAGTTAATCCTTTAATACGCATAATAGGAATTGCTCGTTTAAGAATATGAGCATATCCATAACCACCGTAAAGAGTCATCATGTCTTTTGTGCAGATATCTTGGGATACAAGTATCTGATCTCCATAACCTCCCTGCATTAACTGAATAATCATATTAATCCTGTAGTGATCATTGGGTATATCTACTGAAAGATCAGTCTCTGCGGCTGCTGAAAAATAACCTTCTTTACCGAATGCATCAAATTCCATATAACATCCCGTTTTTGCAAACCTCTCCATATATTCATAACTTAATAATGTTCTCTCTAAATGACTCATTATAATATGGTCTGGCTGTCCACCGACAGAAACTAAGATATCGAGAATCTCAAATGGAGAATCAGGATGTTGCCCAGGGTGAATTGAAATAGGAATTCCTGTAATTTTCTGTGCTCGAGCTGCTGCAGACAATACTTTTTTTTCTTCCTCTTTTATTGGCCAAGAACAACCAATCTCTCCTATAACTCCCACTCGTATACCCAAATTGTCAACACCCTCAAGGATTTCTTTAACAAATTCATTTTCAAGAATTTTTTCAGACAATTGATATGTTTCAGAAGATGCTTTTGAGATAAAATAACCTGCGCCCATAATTATATTCAAACCTGTTGCTCGTGATATTCTTGCAAGTGCACTGGGATCTCTTGCAAAACTTCTATTTGAAACTTCGGCAATGGTTCCTCCTCCCTCATTTTTGAAGAGCAATGCTTCCGAAATCGCCTCTTTCTCATTCCCTAAAAGTAAATTATCTAAACAGCTTAAGCGATTATGCTTTAACCATTCCAAGTTATTTATAGAAACTGGTAGATTCGCTTTAAACCGATCGCTTGCATACTTAGGTTCTCTAAATACTACCCGAAAATCGATCATAAGATGTTCATGAGGCAACGTGATTCCAAGTGACTCAGGTGATACCAAACCTAATACTGTTTGCACTTTTCCGACCATTTCCGTATTAATTGACATATTTTATAACCTCCTATCTGCAATAAGACCTACCAATAGATAAAACCAATCGGTTAAAAAATTATTACTATTTTAAATTATCCTAAATCCTCTGCTAAAAAATCTGTGACAAACATATGACCGGGCGCATGTGTTATCATATATGGTATTTTTGCATTAAGAGCAATATGCTGTGGTGTTACTCCGCATGCCCAAAAAACAGGAATATCCCCAGGTAAAAATTCTACCTTATCACCAACATAAGGTAAATCAAGATCAACACCAATTAATGAGGGGTCCCCTATATGAAGTGGACCTCCATGCACTCTTGGATACCTCGCTGAAATAACCGTAGCCTTTGTAACCATTTCTGCTGGGATAGGGCGCATGCTCACAAGCACATTCCCCTTAAACGGTCCAACTGAAAACGTTGGTATATTTGTTTCATATAGACATAATTCAAGACCTTGCTCTTGATAACGTACAGGTATGCCCGCTGAAGAAAGAATAGGTTCAAAGGTATGGCTACACCCAAGCAAGAAAGACACAAAATTATTCCTCCAGATAGCCTTTAAATCTGTAACTACTTGATCAAGCTTTCCTTCCTTATAAATATGATATTTTGGTAAATCGGTTCTCAGGTCTGCCCCTTTGGCAAAAATAGTATCATATCCACCCAGCGAAGAGATATCAAGAAGCGGACATGATTTAGGATTTCGAACACAAAATGCTGCAAAATCAATAGCATAATCTTGAGATAAAATAACAAGATTAGCCTGAACGAAACCCGGCATCATCCCGGCAGTCTGGTTTGTCCATTCCTTATTCCTAATCATGGTCCGAAATTCTTTAGAATCCTTAATATTCAATATTACACCCCCATTTTTAGGAATTATTTTTGACATTTTTTTTCTTTAATTACATTTACTTTTCTTTATTATATATAAATATTGTACTTACTTTCATATGAAAAATTTATTTAAATGATTATTATTTATGTACTTACATTTTTTAGAATGTATATTTTTCGGTTCATCAATTCATGTTTTTTTAAGTCCAAAAATATTTCATTACTAGTTGTTTATTAATTTTCACAAAATTTTATTACTACTATTATTATATTCCTAAATAAGCTTTCAGAACGAGGTCTGAACCAAGCAATTCTTTACCTTTGCCCTCTATAATAATCTTTCCTGTCTGAATAACATAAGCCCGATCAGACATTTTAAGAGAATCTTGAACATTTTGTTCTACTAATAAAACAGTTGTCCCTTGTTTATTGATCAATTTAATTGTTTCATAAATCCGTGTGACAATGTTTGGCTGTACCCCTAAAGAAGGTTCATCCAGCATAAGTAAAATTGGATCTAACATTAATCCTCTGCCAATCGCTAACATTTGCTGTTCACCGCCTGAAAGAGTTCCGGCTAGTTGTGAACGCCGTTCATGCATTCGTGGAAATAATCCAAATATTTTCTCTAATATCTCTTCTCTTTTTGTTTTCTTTTTAATAGTGTAGGCTCCTAACTCTAAGTTTTGCAAAACGGTCATTCTAGGAAAAAGCATTCTACCTTCGGGTACATGGGCAATTTGATACTTAGCAGATATTTGAGAAGGTTCTTTATTGTCAATCCTTGTATTGTTGAACTTAATTTCTCCGGTAATAGGTTTAATAACACCGGAAATCGTTCGTAAAAGGGTAGACTTCCCTGCTCCATTTGATCCTACTATAGAAATAAATTCACCCTTACTTATTTTCAAATTAATATCAAAAAGTACTACCGCCCCTGGATACCCAGATGATACATTATTTAATTCTAACAACATTAGGACTTTACCCCCAAATATGCATTAATAACTTTCTCATTTTTTGAAACTTCAGCTGCTGTACCTTCCATTATTTTCTTTCCTAAAACTAATACTACGATTTGATCAGATATTGGCATTATAATTTCCATGACATGCTCAACCATTAAAATTGTAATTCCCAAATCTCGTATCTTATAAATAAGATTGATGGCTTCTTGTCCTTCCTTGGGATTTAATCCTGCCATTACCTCGTCAAAAAGTATCAATTTGGGATCAGTTGCAATAGTTCTAGCCACTTCAACCCTTTTTTTATCACCAATAGTCAAATCAGAACCTTTTATATTAGATATATTAGTCAGATTACAAAAATCTAAAATTTCCCTGGCTTTATTTTTGGCTAAATTGACATTTTTATTATTTAAAAATGCACCGATCATTACATTGTCCAAGACTGTAAGCTTATTTAATATTTTTACTATTTGAAAAGTTCTCACTAGCTTCTTTGTGCAAATCTCATGAGGCTTCATCCCGTTAATTCTAATTCCGTCAAACCAGATTTCCCCAGAATCTGGTTGGTAATATCCAGCAATGCAATTAAAAAGAGTAGTCTTTCCGGCACCATTAGGACCAATTAATCCCACAATTTTACCTTTTTTAATGCCCATATTAACAGAATTAACCGCAGTTAAACCTCCAAATCTCTTTGTAACACTTTTCACTTCTAATAATTTCATTTAAAGCTCCCTATTAATTCACGTTAGTATCACATTTGATTTATTTTTCCCTTGGAATCTTTTTTTATTTTTTTTAATTTGTACATTAGTAAATCAAACATTCCCATTATCCCCTTAGGTTGAAAAATCACAACAATTACTATCAAACTTCCGTAGAGAAGTTGGTCAATAGCTCTTCCACTACCACTTAAGTAGATGCGCGCTATCTCTTGAACTGGAATTAACACACCCGCACCAACTAATGGTCCAAGAATAGAACCAATCCCTCCTACAATAGTCACTAACATTATTGGCACAGATAACAGGAACATCGTATCAGGGTCTATAAACAATAAGTATTGACCATAAAGCGTTCCACTTATAGATGCTAAAAAAGCACTAAACATCATGGCAATCATTTTATATTTAGGGACATTAATTCCCAGGGCAGCAGCTGCATCTGTATTTTCACGTATGGTTTTTAAATAATAACCAATATGAGAGTACTCAATATAATAAGTTACACTCATTGCAACCAACATCATAGCCATTGCAATAAAATAATAGGGCATCTTTCCCTGAAATGTAAATGCTTTTAATCCCCAATTTTTTAGCGGATAATAAATACCTCGAGCACCACCGGCAAATTCCCAACGTGCAATAACCAAATAGACTATTTGAACAACAGCCATCGTAGCAATAGCAAAATATCTGCCTTGCAATCGGAAACATGGAACACCAATAATCCAGCTTAGAGCAATACTAACGATAATACCTGCAAACATACCAATCCAAGGACTAATGCCAAATTTTACAAGCAAAAGTGCAGTTGTGTATCCACCAACTCCCAAAAAAACCGAATGTCCCAAGCTTAATTGACCAGCAAAACCACTTAGTATGTTCCATGATGCTCCTAAGGTTGTATAGATAAATATCATTATTGCAATATGCAAAATATATGGCGTTTTGACAAAAACTGGAAAAATTAACAATAATCCAGTAAATATAATCCAACCTATAAAAATTCTCTTTCGCATAAGCTTTATCTTCTTCCTCCTAGTTTCTCATTGGTAGTAAAGGTCTTATTTTTCACAGAATATCTATCAATGATGTGTTCCAAATAGACCTTGTGGACGAATTAGCACTACAACTATATAAAGACTGAAAACAACCACATATTTATATGCGGGCTCAATAAAAAAACCACTTAAAGCTTCAATTATTCCAACCGTTAACCCGGCTAGTAGTGCTCCCGGAATACTTCCAAATCCTCCCAAAGCTACCGCAATTAAGGCTAATAGTTGAAAAGTTGCGCCTACTTGGGGGAATATATAATAGTAATTTGCTAACAAAACTCCGGCAACAGCAACACTTGCTAATCCAATTCCCCAAGCTATGGAAAACATTTTATTTACATTTATACCAATAAGAGGTGCTGCTCCTCTATTTTGGGCTGTTGCTTGTAAAGCCCACCCCAATTTCGTTTTATGGATAAAAATCCAAATAAGTCCTGCTGCCATTAAAGAGGCTATACCGGAAACAACTTGGGCTTTCTGCAGGAATAAATCACCCAGTGCAAAACTTCCAGAAACTATTGGATTTCTGATCATTTGGTAATTTGCTGACCATAAAAATTGGGCCATATTCTGAAGAAATACAACAATACCAAATGTAGCTAAAATTTGAGTAACAATTTCACCTCCGACTGTTTTTCTTACTATAGCTAAATATACAACTACCCCGATAACAAACATTAAAATCATTATTAATGGTAATGAATACATCGGATCTAAAGCAAATTTACTCCATGCTATATATGTAAAATACATGGATAACATCATAAAATCTGCGTGAGCGAAATTTACCATATCCATAATACCCCAGATTAAACTTAGTCCAATGGAAATAAGTCCATAAACGAGACCTGCGGTGATACCACTTAAAATCACTTGAAGTATAATCATATTTTCCATTTTCTCCCTGTTTTCTGTTTAACTACCCCGGCCGTTTTTTTATAAACGTCCGGGGTAACACTACCTGATAAATTTTATCTTTCATCCCAACCAGGAATAGGTAATATTGGTTCTACATTAGCAATTTCAAAAGGCCATATTGGTTTGTATTTTTGATCTAGAATTTGAACCATTATTCCGCGACCTGTTGAAACCTGACCTTTCTCATTAAATTTTATACCAGGCCAAGGAAAAATCACTTTTTCTTGAGGAATATCGGTTTCCACTAAGGCAATTCTAATAGCTTCCGGTTCCAGCGACTCAGCTCGGGAAAGTGCATCAGCAAGAACTAGTACTCCCATGAACCCTTGAGCTGTGACTTGAACAAGAGGAAATCCAGTTTTTTCAATTATCATCTCATTAATCTCAGCCACTGTTGGGTCACCTAATAACGTAGAAGTGAAAACTTCTCTACTGACAATATAATTCGCCAAATCACCCACAGTCTTAATAAAGTTTGGATCATTATGACCAGAATCCATAGCCAACATTATTGGTGGGATATAATTCATATCTTTCATGGTTGTCTGAATCAGAATAGCATCTGAAACGTAACTGGCCAACATAACAATATCTGCGTTAGCTGCTTTTAATCTCTGTATTTCGCTGGTTAAACTGGCTGATCTGGATGTGTAGGGAAGATCGGCAATAATTTTATAGTCGAATTGCGGAGCATATTTACGGATGGCTTTAGCGACATCAGAACCCCACAGGGTGTTTTCGTATAACATGGCAATTGTCTTTCCCAGCTCTATACTTTTTTCTTTTTTTGCATCTTCCATGAATTGAAAGAAGTTTTTGGTAAACAAATCATCATCAGGGCAGCAACGGAAGAACCACTTGAAACCCCTTTCGGTAAGACCCGGTGAAGAGGAAGTATGACTCAAAAAAGGGACACCTAAACGCTCAGCAGCCTGTGAAGCTGTCGCAGTAACAGTTGAACTGATTGAACCCATTACTGCACAAACCTTTTCTTGAGATATCAACTGATCGACAGAGCCCATGCTCTTTTCAGGGTTACTTTGGTCATCAAGAAATATCATTTTAAGTTTCGCACCATCAAAATTGGGAAAACCCTCTGTTTCTGCCATAGGCACATTTAAATTTTCATACTTGTTATTGACTACTTCAATTGCTAATTCCATAGACTGTTTTAATAAATTTCCTGTTGTGGCAAGGTTCCCAGAAAGTGGAATTACAACCCCGACTTTAATTTCTTTAACTTCAGCAAAAACAGAATTTACACCCACCATAATACTCAAAATAACTAATACTGATAGTAAGCAAATAAAAAATCTTCTTAACATTTTTAACCTCCTAATTAATATTTTTTTTCATCATTTCATACATTACATTTATATGATATTTTAAACTAAAAACTTCTTTTTTTCACCTCCTTTTTATAGAATTATCGTGCCGTGCCTTACCTGAGATAGCTTGCGATTGTAGTGTGTTAGCAAATCGTTTAATTTTGTTTAGTATTTCTTTTCTAATTTACCTATCAACTGTTCGAGTCTAATATATTTGTAACATTGAAGCATCTCGATTATTTAATAACTCACTGCAATATTTAATAGGAGTCAAAAGAATCAAACTCCTATAAGGCCGATAGAAGTTATATTCAATCAGACAAGTATACAGTATTGTATTACCTGTGCTTGCATTAACTTTTTTTACAAGTGTCTTAATCGTATTAAATTTCCTTATTTCTTAATAAAAATTAAGAAAAGTAAGAAAAGCATTAATACCTCTTGCTATTTCTATTCCACAAAAATTGCCAGGTCAGGACAGGTTAATTCGCAAAGTTTACATTTTGTACATTTAGTTTCATTGACCACTTCAGGAATGACAAATCCTTTATCATTGACCTTGTTTTTCATTTGAAATACATTATTGGGGCAAATATACACACAGAGTTTACAACCTTTACATATTTTTTCGTCTATATGAATAAACATACTATTTGCCCTCTATCTTTCTAATTTGTTCAACTATATCCATATGATTTTTGGCTATGTACGCTCCTGCTTCTCTTAGAGCATTGATTTTTGACTTGGCAGTTCCTAAGTTGCCTTCTATGATCGCTCCGGCATGACCCAATGATTTTCCCCGAGGAGCTGATTTTCCAACAATTAAAGCAATGACCGGTTTATTAACTTTTTCTTTAATAAACTTTGCCGCATCTTCTTCCATAGTTCCGCCAATCTCTCCAAGTAACACTATGATCTTCGTTTCGTCATCATCTTGAAATAACTTAATAATGTTTAATTGGGTTAAACCCCAAAAAGGCCCTCCTCCAATGGCCACAACGGTTGATTGTCCTATCTGACTTTCCGTGAGCGTTTTTCCGATTTCATAAGAAAGAGCACCACTTTTTGACACAACACCAATATGACCCTTTACATATAATTGTGGTGGATGAACCCCTAATTTACATTTTCCCGGAGAAATTAATCCGGCTGTCCCCGGACCCAGGATTCTTGTGCCTTTATTCACTGCAAATTGAAGGATTTCAACCACGTCGTGTTCCGGGATCTCTTCTGTAGATATTACCAGGAATTTAATATTATTTTCTATTGCTTCAAGGCAAGAGTCTTTGCAATAAGCAGGGGGAACAAAACTGATGGCAGCATTAATATCATGATTATTTACGGCCTTCTTAACAAAATCATATACCGGAACCCCTTCAACTTCTTTTCCTTCTTTTCCCGGCGTAACACCGGCTACAATATTGGTGCCATATCTTTTCATGATTTCGGTTTGTAGTCTACCTGATTTTCCCGTTATTCCTAAAACCAACACTTTTGTATCTTTATCAATTAAAATGGACATCTAATTACCCCTTGCTTCTTTCACAGCTTTTTCAGCTGCTTCATATAAATTGTTATATACCGGTATATGTTCAAATCTCATTAATTGTTTACCAATTTCTTCCTTGGTACCACACATTCGTATAAAAATCGGTATATCATTTTTAAGCTCTTTTTTAAATTTAATAATTCCTTCTGCCATGTCATCCATCCGATTAAAACCACCGATTAAAACCACTAAAATACTTTTAAGCGAGGAGTAGCCATTCACCAACTTCAATGCCTTCAACATAACTTCTGAATTAGTAATGCCTCCCAGTTCACAAAAACTGGCTACCCTACCATTAAAATCACTAATCAAATCGAGGGTAAGAAGACCGGTACCCGCCCCGTCAGATATTACTCCTATGTTTCCGGAAAGGGGAACAAATGTGATGGTATCATCTGTAGGTTCGGAAGTATTTGAATCTTCTTTATCCTTGATTAATTTTTTTTCTTCTTCTAATTTTTGAAATAATGCTTGATGCCGAAAAGATGCTTGATCATCAAGATTTACTTTTGAATCAATGGCTACTAATCCATGCGGAGTAATCGCCAGAGGATTTATTTCAACCAATGTAGCATCGTATTCTTTAAAAATTTTATATACTGTTCTAATGATATTTTTGAATTCTAAATAATTATCAATATCTAATTTTTTTGCTACAAAGCGAATCTGATATTCCAATATTCCCAAAAAAGGATCGAACTCAATAAAATATATCTTCTCTTTATTCAATTTAGCGCTTTTCTCAATATCAATACCACCAGCGGTTCCTACGATTAGTACAGGAGTTGATTTACCCTTATTGAAGGTGATTGAAAGATAAATTTCTCTTAAGATATCCACTTTTTCTAAGGCCAGTATAGCTTTGACTTTCTCTCCTTGAATGCTTAGGGTGAATAAATCATTTATAGTCTTGGATACATCAGTATTCCCATCCCAAATTTTTATGCCTCCGGCTTTTCCTCTGCCTCCGGCCAAGACCTGAGATTTTAAAACCAAAGGTGGTGTCAGATTTTTAACTTCATCATTTTTATGAATTAAAAACCCTGATTGAACTGGAATTCCGTATTTTTTAAATATCTCCTTACCCTGAAATTCATACAGCTTCATCCAATATCCTCCATCGTTATATTTAAATCCCTTGCAAGGTTTACTCCCGCATTAAATGCTTTTAGATTAATATCAATAAATTTTTTCTTCACTGTCGAGCTTATAACTTCTCTAAAATCATCCGCACTGGTCCATTTAATTAATTTTTGTAAAAATCCTAAAATAACCATATTGGCTGCAATTCTATTTCCGCTTTTTATTGCCATTTCGGTAGCAGGCACCTTGTAAATACTGGCATCAAAAGAAGGAATTTTGGTTACAAGTTTAGGATCAACGATTAAAATTCCCTTCTTTTTTAAGGTATATAGATATTTGTCCAATGCGCTTTGGAACAAAGAAACAAAAATATCCTTATACTCAGTGGTAGGCGAATTGATTGGCCTATCCGAAATAATTAATTCTGATTGACATTCCCCCCCTCTTGCTTCCGAACCATAGGACTGGGTTTGTACCACGTACAAATTTCCCTTTTTGACCATGGTTGTACCTAAGATGACTGCGGTCAAGATAATGCCCTGGCCTCCAAAACCACTAATTCTAATACTTAAAGGTTTCAATGATTTCCCTCCTCAAATAGACTGGTCCCTTGAAAGACTGGTTGTTTTTTATGTGTAAATTCACCCAGAATAAATTTATTCTTTAATTCATCTTCACTTGATTTTTCAGCTTTTGTTTTTGCAATTGATTTTTCTTCTATCCATTCCAATACTTTTTGCGGGTCGCCTGTTCTTAAAGCATAACGACCAAAGTTAGTGGGGCACTGTGATAAGATTTCAACCAAAGAAAATCCTTTATGCTGTAAGGCTTTTTTAATAGATTTAACGGTTTGAATGGGCTTAGCTGTACTCCATCGGGCAACATAAGTGGCTCCGGCACAAATAGCAAGTTTACAAATATCAAAAGGTTTTTCTCTGCTGCCAAATGGTGTGGTCATGGTAACCGAATCTAAAAGTGTGGTGGGAGCTACTTGTCCTCCCGTCATGGCAAAGTTAAAATTATTAACCAAGATAACGGTTACATCAAGATTGCGCCTTGCTGCATGCAAGAAATGATTACCACCAATGGACACTAGGTCTCCATCACCGGCAAATATAACTACTCTTAAATCCGGTTGATAAGTTTTAATTCCGGTTGCCCATGCCAATGTCCTCCCGTGTACGCCATGAAAAGAATCAGTATTCAAATAAACGGGGATTCTTGCCGTACAACCAACTCCACCGATAGTGATTATTTTTTCAAAATCTAATTGTAAATCATCCACTGCCCGTAAAAAATAATTGAGAATCTGCCCGCAGCCACAACCGGGGCAAAAAAAGTGGGGCAGCTTTCCATTTCTGATATATTTACGAAGAGGATTTATCTTTTCTTTCATGATAACTTCTCCTTAACTACCTTGTATATCTCTTCTTTTGTGTGAATGATTCCTTCATTTTTGGTAATATGACTAACTGGACAAAAGGGTAAACATATCCTTTCAATTTCTTTTGCATACTTGCCGATATTCATTTCTACTGCAAATACCCTTCTTACATTTTTGGCTATCTCTTTTATTAAATTTTCATGAATAGGCCAAACAGTAATTAACTTTAACATTCCGATTTTTATTCCATCATTTCTGGCCATCTCAATGGCATCGAGTGCCGGTCGAACTTCACTTCCATAGGCAATAATTGCTGCATCTGCATCATCTAAAAAATATGACTCAGTTTTACAGATTTTATCTTTATTTTCACTAATCTTACCGGTTATTCTCTGGTATAATTTTTTATATCCCTGTGCATCCCAATCAATAGTTCCGTCTTCATTGTGATAATTTAAGGTATACAAAGTATGGTAACCTTTTCCTATTGGAGCAAACTCCGGAGGGCTATTACTCTTTGCTTTAAACGGTAGGTATTCTTCCGGGGTTAATGATGTATACTTTCTTTTATATATTTCTATGTTCTCCTTTTCAGGTATTTCTATTCTTTCTCTCATTAAAGCAATAGTGGTTTCAGACATAACTATTACTGGATTTCTAAATTCCTCAGCTAAATTAAAAGCCAATACGGTAAAATCAAATAATTCCTGGGCAGAAGAAGGAGCTAATACAATGCTTTCATAATCTCCGCTCGCTCCCCAGCGCATCTGCATTACATCAGCTTGGGTAGCAAAATTTTCTCCTCTGCATCTTTGAACATCAATAATCACACATGGGACCTCAACTGCTGAAGCATATCCGATGCCTTCCTGCATGTAGTTAAAACCCGCACTTGCGGTGGCGGTCATTACTTTTGCACCAGCTAAAGAGGCACCTATTATTGAATAAATTGAAAATAATTCATCTTCCCCTTGAACAAAAATACCTCCCACCTCAGGTAAACGTTTTGACATCAACTCTGATATTTCATTTGCAGGAGTAATAGGATAACCAGCAAAGAAATCACATCCTGCAGCCAGGGCTCCTTCAACAGCTGCATAATTACCCAACATAAAATGTATACCGGTATTAACTCTCTTATTCTCATGTTTTAAATTTTTATTCATTTTTAAATTACCCTCTTCAATAATTTCAAATATAGATTACTACCTCAAAATGATTACTTTACCTTTTTTTCATCCTCTTCAATACTTTTTGAAATGCTTTCTATATGTTTCTGACTTACCCTATTCGCTTCATCAGGATTCCTTTCTTTCATTTTCAAAGCAATCTCTCTGTGTTCTTTAAGAGATTTACCCATCCTATCTGGAATTTTTAAAGTACGAAGCCTAAATCTATTACTTTGATTTATCAAATTATTATAGATTTCTTTTAATTTATTATTTCCAGAGATATTCAATAATAAATCATGAAATTTAATATCTAAATCATTATAAGTAAGCCTATCATCTTTTTTAACACAATTTTCCATTTTCTTTATAATCTTCATCATGTTGCCAATTTCTTTATCAGTGATTTTTTTGGAAGCAAGTTTTCCTATCAGACCATCCAAAAAAGCTCTAACCTGTAAACTTTCTTTAAAATCATCAATATTAATCTCTTTGACTATTATCCCTTTATTGGGAATTATTTTTATCAAACCCTCGCTTACTAATTTATTAATTGCTTCTCTTATAGGTGTATTACTTATTCCTAAAGATTTAGCAATTTCAGTTAAGACTAACCTTGAATTTGGTGCTAAGTCACCTCGAACAATAGAATTTTTTAAAATGTGATACACTTTCTGACTCAATAACTCATAATTTTCAAGTTTTAATTTACTTAACACTGTTATCTCCCCCATTTATAATAAATCTGGATAAAATGCATACTACATGATATAATATACATTGTCGACATACTATATTTATAATACATACGCCCTCCCCACTTGTCAATAAAACATTTAACTTTTTTTGATAAAATATAAAAATATTTTATATATATAACTAATATATAATTTTAGGAGGAATTAAAAATGAGTGAAAAAATTATCGGAATTTTAGGAGGAATGGGCCCTGAGGCTACTTTGGATTTATTTTATAAGATTATAAAGTTATCCCTTGCCGAAAAAGATCAAGATCATTTTAGAATCATTATAGATAATAATCCAAAAATTCCCGATAGAACGGATGCAATTTTAGGAACCGGTAAAGATCCCCTTCCCGAATTAATCATGACAGCGCAAAATCTTGAAAAAGCAGGTGCTAATTTTATAATTATGCCTTGCAATACTGCCCATTATTTTATCTCAGGAATTCAGCAAAATGTAAACATTCCCATCTTAAATATGATCAAAGAAAGTGCGAATTATGTTAAAAATATTTATCCTTCCTTTAAAAAAGCTGTTTTGTTTGCTTCGAAAGGAACTTATAAAACAAAATTATACAATTCTTTCTTTAATGCAAAAAACATTGAAATTTTAATTCCAACACCACCTGAACAAGACAAAATCATGGATTTAATTTATATGGTTAAATCAGGTATTTTATCAGAAGAAATGAAAAGTCAAATTATGAAAATTTCTGAAGAACAAATAAAGAAAGGAGCACAAGCAATTATTGCAGGATGCACTGAAATTCCTCTAATTTTAAAAAATGAAGACGTCAAAATTCCTGTAATTGATCCTACAAATATCCTAGCAAAAAAGGCTGTGGAAGAGGTAAAAAATAAAAAATAATAATTTAAGTAATTATTATTTTCTTTATAATGTCTGCTTTGCTTTTTGGATAGACTCCTCTACCCTTTTTAAAGAAGTTCCGCCGTAAGAGTCTTTAGCCTCAACAGCAGATTGGGGTTTTAATATTTCTAAAGCCTTTTCATCAAAACTTTTATGTAGTGATTTTAATTCTGATATAGTTAGGTCCTCTAAATGTTTTTTATTTTCCAAGCAATGGAGGACAATTTTACCTACTAATTTATGGGCTTCTCTAAAAGATAAATCCTTTTTCACCAAATAATCTGCTAATTCGGTAGCAGTTGAAAAATCATCTTCGGTACTTTTCTCCATTTTTTCTTTATTAATCTGCATAGTCTCTATCATCTTACTCATCAAGAATAAAGAACTCTCCAAAGTAGATACTGTATCAAATAAAGGTTCTTTATCTTCTTGCATATCATGATTATAAGCTAAGGGTAGGGCCTTCATCATAGTTAGAAGATTTATTAAATTTCCATAGACCCGCCCGGTTTTTCCTCTGATTAATTCTGCAGCATCAGGATTTTTCTTCTGTGGCATTATGCTGCTTCCGGTACAGAACGAATCATCCAGCTCAATAAAATCAAATTCTTGAGAAGACCATAATACCAATTCCTCTCCAAAGCGGCTCAAATGCATCATTAAGATAGCCGAAGCCGATAAAAACTCTAAAATAAAATCTCTATCACTTACTGCATCAAGGCTATTCTCTGAAACTTTGCTAAAACTAAGTTGTCTAGCTACAAATACCCTATCAATGGGGAAAGAGGTGCCTGCTAAAGCAGCAGAGCCCAAGGGTAAAACATCTATCCTTTTATATAAATCTTGCATCCTTTCCTTATCTCGTTCAAACATAAAAAAATAAGCCATCAAGTGATGAGAAAAAAGAAGGGGCTGCGCATGTTGAAGGTGGGTATACCCGGGCATAATTATCCCTAAGTGTTTCTGAGCAGATGATAAAAACGATTTCTGTAAGTCTTTAAGTAAATCCTGGATTTTCAAAACTTCTTCTTTTAAATACATACGCTCATCGAGGGCTATCTGATCATTTCTACTTCGAGCAATATGTAACTTCCCGGCAACAGTTCCAATTTTTTCTTTTAATTTATTCTCTACCCAGGAGTGAATATCTTCTGCTTCTCTTGTGATAATTTTTTCCTTGCTTTCTTGTACTTTTTTTAGAATTTGTTTTAATCCCTCAACAATTTTATTTTTCTCTTCTTTAGTGATGATTTTACATTTCCCTAACATCTGAGCATGGGCAATACTTCCTAAGAGATCGTATTTTACTAATTTCTTATCAAAAGAAAGGGAAGAAATAAATTCTTCCATCTCCTTGTTTATATTTTTTTTAAATCTACCACCCCATAATTTTTCCATTTTTTCCTCCTGACATAACATCTGATTACACGGATTATATTTAAATTACACCGATTAAAGTCACGGGGCGTATGGCAATACGCCCCTACTTATGACTTTAATCACTAACTTCTTCTTGTTTTCTTTACCAGATATGAATTTTTCTCTTTACTTTTTCTTTTTACTATCCTAACTAGCTAACCAGGTAACCAACTAATAAGCTAACTCTTTTATTATTAAACATTACTCATTACTTATTACTTGTTACAGCATTTCCTATACACCATACGATATTTATTTCTGGTATTCTTTTCTTTTTCTTTGCTATATACTATATACTTTTCCTGCTTACCGAAGAATATACTTTGGTAGGTAGGCCCCATAGTTCAATAAATCCCTTGGCAAAATCTTGATTGAAGGTATCTCCCTGGTCATAAGTAGCCAAGTTAAAATCGTATAGAGAATTTTCAGATTTTCTACCTACTACCACACAATTACCTTTGAATAATTTTACTTTTATGGTCCCGGTTACCTTCTCTTTAATCACTTTTACAAAACCATCCAGAGCTTCTTTCAAGGCAGAAAACCATAGACCATAGTAAGTCAATTCAGAGTATTTTTGAGAAATAATCTGTTTAAAATGGGATAATTCTCGAGGATAAACCAATCCTTCCAAAGACTGATATGTCTTTAATAAGATAGTTGCACCTGGACATTCATAGATCTCTCGAGATTTAATCCCTACTAATCTGTTCTCTACCATATCTACTCGTCCTACTCCATTTTCTCCTCCAATTTTATTTAAGCTCAAAATTAAATTTGTCAGAGACATCTTCTCTCCATTTATACTCTGCGGCACTCCTTTTTCAAAATATATCTCCAGATAAGTTGGTTTGTCAGGAGCCTTCTCCGGACTTACCGTCCATTCATAAACTCCCTCTTCCGGTGGCTCTACCCAGGGATCTTCTAATATTCCGCATTCAATAGATCTGCCCCATAAGTTCTGGTCAACACTGTAAGGATTATCTACATCTACGGGAACAGGAATATTATATTTTTTAGCATATTCAATCTCTTCGTCCCGGGTAAATCCCCACTCTCGAGCCGGAGCAATTACCTGCAATTTAGGATTTAGAGCAGCAATAGAAACTTCAAATCTCACCTGATCATTGCCCTTACCGGTACAGCCGTGCACAATAGCTTCTGCCTGTTCTTTTTCAGCAATCTCAACCATAATTTTGGAGATTAAAGGTCGAGAATAAGCAGTAGCTAAAGGATAATTTGACTCATAAACCGCACCTGCTTGCAGCCCTAATAGAACATATTCCTTTGTAAATTCTTCTTTGGCATCAATAACGTAAGATTTACTTGCTCCAACTTTAAGGGCTTTTTCTTTTATATATTCTAAATCACTCTGTTGACCTACGTCAACCGCCACCGCAATTACTTCATCACAATAATTATCTTTTAACCATTTAATGGCTACAGAAGTATCCAGTCCTCCCGAATAAGCTAAAACTACTTTTTTCATTTTTTTCATTTTTTCTTTTCTCCTTTTTATTTTTTGTTATTTTTTTTAAAAACAGAAATTTATATCCTCTAACGCGATTATAGATTTCCGCCTCCGCGGGAATGACATCATTACATTTTTTTAAAAATTTTATCTAATACTCTTATTAAATAATCTATTTCTCCTTCCTTTACAATTAACGACGGTAGAAAGCGTAATACATTACCAGCAGTACAATTAATTAATACTCCCTCTTCTAAGCATTTTTTAACCACCTCCGGACCATCTTTTTTTATTTCTAATCCCACCATCAAGCCTAATACTCTTATTTCTTTGATATATTCAGAATATTTTTTCTTAAGCTCTTCTAATTTCTTTTTAAAATATTCTCCTTTCTCTTTACATTTGGCTATTAAATTTTCTTCCTGTAATACCTTCAAATTAGCAATTGCTGCTGCACAGGCCACAGGGTTACCACCAAAAGTAGTTCCGTGATCACCGGGTTTAAAAGAGGAGGCTATTTTCTCTTTAGCAATCAAAGCTCCGATAGGTAATCCCCCTCCTAAGGATTTAGCAAGAGTTAAGATATCCGGCTCTACATTGTAATATTGGTAAGCAAATACTTTTCCGGTTCTTCCCAAGCCACATTGGATTTCATCAAAAATCAATAACATATCCTTTTTGTTGCATAACTCTCTTAATCCTTCTATAAATTCTTTACTGGTAATATTAATTCCGCCCTCACCCTGAATCGGTTCTACTATAATTGCTGCTACCTGATCATCAACTACTTCTTTAACTGAATTAAGATCGTTAAATATAGCTTGCTTAAATTTAGGCAAAAGGGGAAGATAATCTTTCTGGTATTTATATTTCCCGGTTGCTGCTAAAGTACCGATGGTTCTTCCATGAAAAGAATTTTTCATATAAATTATTTTATGTTTATCTTTGTTTTGCTCTTTAAAATATTTAACTGCTAATTTGATTGCGCCTTCATTTACTTCTGCCCCGCTGTTAGCAAAAAATACTTTATCCCCACAAGAAAGCTCTACCAACATCTGAGCTAAAATTATCTGTGGTTCGCTATAATAAAGATTGGAACAATGGATTAATTTTTCTGCCTGATTTTTAATGGCCTGAACTAATTTAGGATGACTGTACCCCAGGGCATTTACTGCTATACCACCGATAAAATCGTAGTATTGCTTTCCTTCC
>Ga0255384_10060_pt1 | contig 19155 bp, 18 predicted proteins | sample ANMaggSeSYBR01F7_FD_182106 | JGI IMG/M metagenome (GOLD analysis project Ga0255384, IMG submission 182106) | Sediment cell enrichment communities from methane seep in Santa Monica Basin, California, United Staets - ANME aggregate JGI... | ecosystem: Environmental > Aquatic > Marine > Cold seeps >... | reverse complement strand
TAATGGTGTTTTCCACTTTCCTTCCGCCATAATAGAAATATTTTCTCCAAAGCCGCGATGATTAGGTCCCAATATAATAATGGTGTCGGGTTTACCGCCTAAAGCAATTTTATAAAAGCCGTTAGCCGCAACGGGACCTGAATACATATAACCTGCATGTGGGCTAACTAATCCAACAATATTATTTTGTTTTTTTTGATTTACCTGAGGAATTTCGCCGGGTCCCAATTTATGTAAATAACACTTTTCAATCTGTTCATTTAAAGATTTTGAATCACCTTCATAGAAGCTACCTGCGACGGCAGGTTGTCTTAAATTTAACTCAACCATAAACCTACCTCCCCTACTCTCTCTATTAAAAACATAAATCTGCTAAATGTTTTCAGATAATTTAGGATTAATATCTTCCTCTTTTAGAATGTCGACTATTTTTTTTAATCCTTTTTATTTTTGGCAATAATATTATAAAAAATATTAATATGATTAAGGATATAAAGGTTATTCTAAAAAAAGTTGAATAGAATAAATATTTAGAATATGAAAGATAATATCTTCTTTTGGCTGAAGGATAATTAGGATTTAAATTCAATACCTCTTTATATTTTTCGGATGCAACTTTAAAAAAGGAATTATTTTCATAATCTACTGCTAAATTAAATTGGGAATCAATAATTTTTAATTCTATTTTTTGATCATCCGGATGGACTTTTTGAAGGTAATTATAAGCCTCTATTGCCTTTTTCCATTCTTCATTTTCATAATAAGCTAAGGCAATTGCTTCGCGGGCATTGATATTTAAAGGATCTATAGAAATTACCTGCTCATATTCTAATATTGCTTTCCCCCAATTATTTTCTTCGCTATATTTATTTCCTAAATTACTATGAATAACGATTTGAGATACACAAAACTTTACAATTCTATTATTTCCAGCATCGGCAACATAAATATAATCTCTATCGTCTACCGCAATCCCTTCGGGATAATTTAATCTAATTACATCAGATTCATTTCCAAATTCTAACTCGAACTGTTCATCATTGTTAAATTTTACTACTTTGCCATTTTTATAATCAGTTACATATATATTTCCTTTGGAGTCAAAGGCAATGTACCTGGTGCCATTAAACTTACCAATATCTTCTCCGCCTTCTCCAAATTTTCTCAAGAATCTTCCATCATTATTAAATACTTGAACCTGGTTGTGGAAAGTATCAGCAACGTAAATATTTCCTTCATCGTCAAGAGCAATACCTCTGGGATAATAAAATTCACCATCTCCCATACCTTCTTTTCCAAATTGTTTAATATAGGTAAAGTCCGATGAAAATATTTGTATTCTATTATTTCCCGTATCAACAACATAGATATTATCGTTTTTATCTATAGCAATACCTCTGGGATTAAGGAATTCTCCCGGACCACTGCCTTCTTTTCCTACTGTAATTAAAGATTCACCTTCGGGGGATATTTTATGTATTCTATTATTAAACTGTTCTACCACAATTATATTTTCATTTTGATCTAAGACTATTCCAGCAGGGCCGTCAGTTTTTAATTCACTATCTTCGCTGGAAATTACTTTTAATAGCCGCCCTTCTGAAGTGAACTTTTGTATACGATCATTTTCCCAATCGGTTATATATAAATTACTATTTTTATCTATAACAATACCTACGGGATATTCAAACTCACCTTCCCTATTGCCATATTCACCAAAAGTTAATATAGTAATATAATTAGTATCCGCTAAAGCGTTAACAGACAAAAAGGTTAATAGTATTATTAAAATAAACATAAAATATTTTTTCATATTAATATCCTTTTTATTTTATTTTTAAAGATATGGTATTATTTATGACTATATGTTAGTTCTTTAATCCTTTGGCTTAATAAGTTTAATTCTTCTTTTTGGTATATTTTGTCCCCCATCTTCCCTTTATCCAGGTACTGTAGTTGACCGTACTGAACAGTTATTTTATATTTAAACAAAGTAGGAAATATTTTTCCATGGGAATATATTTTATGAGTACCATTGATTCCTACCGGTAAAATTGGTGCCCCGGTCTTCATTCCAATTTTTATTATCCCCAATTTCAGTTCTTGCAATTCGCCATTTTTCGAACGTGTACCCTCCGGGAATATGCCCAGTACTTTTTTCTCTTGTAAGATGCTTAATGATTTTTTTAAAGAACGGATGTCAATTTTCTCTCGGTCTACAGGAAATGCGTTTAAATTTCTAAGGAGAACACTGCCAAAAATATTATTAAAAGCCTCTTTCTTGGCTATAAAACATATTTTCCTCTTCATGGTTATGGCTAAAACAATCGGATCTATATAACTAACGTGATTTGAGGCAAGTATTAAACCACCTTCTTTTGGTAAATTTTCAATTCCCACAACTTCTACTTTCCAAAATATTTTTATTATTAACCAACATATTGCTCTTACTGTATAATAAATCATATAGTTTATCCTAACATTATTATATAATTAAAGATTAAGGATACAAGAATAATCAACTGACCGATTAAATTAGTCATTAGTTTTAAATGCAAGATATATTCTTAACCAATTAACCAGTTAACTAATTCTCATAAGAATGGTGTGCCCGAGAGGACTTGAACCTCCAATCTACGGCTCCGGAGGCCGTTGCTTTATCCAATTAAGCCACGGGCACATACTAATCTCTCTATCTACCATATCTTAGCCTATAAGCTAAATTTCTGGGTAATCCCGCATTGAATATTTTATCTTGTGTTAAATTAATCGGGTAGGAAACACGGTAAATATTAACAATTTCGTTTTTTTGGTCATAAATTCCGTAGCTTGCCTTCGGATTACCGTCACGAGGTTGACCAACACTCCCACAATTAATAATATACCTTTTATTCTTGCTAATTTCAATACATCCGCCATTACTAAAGTTCATATAATCTACTTGATTATTATTTTCATTGAAAGAAAAACATCCTGCTAAATGAGAATGTCCTACAAAATATATTTTAAAATCAAATTTACGGAAGATAAAACTCGCGGTATCTTTATCCAAAATGTATTCTAATAATGGATCTTGAGGGCTGCCATGAACTGCAAAGACATCATCTCTAAGTTCAAGCTTCTTTTTAAGGTTTATTAAAAAACTAAGGTTTTCCTTTTTTAATTGAAGAGAAGTCCATAATATTGCAGTCCTCGCAGTATAATTAAAATAATTTATATTTACTTTTCCTGCAACTGCAAAATCGTGGTTTCCGCCTATACATCTACAGTTTAAATCTTTTATCTTTTCAATGCAATAATTGGGGTCAGCGCCATAACCAACAATATCTCCCAAGCAAATAAATTCATCAACTTTTTTAAGATTTTTTAAAACACTATCTATTGCTTCAGAATTACTATGAATATCAGAAATTATTCCAATTTTCATTATTATCCTTTTAAAATAAATTTATAGATTTAATAGAGTGTTTTTTTAATAAAATTACAATGACTTTGGATTGCTTCCCCTGCTTTCGCTGGGGCAGGCTTACTTCACTTCTAGCAATGACAGAATAATTTGATAGAAATTAAAAAACGGTATAAATTAAAATCACACCATTTTTCTTATGCTCTTATAATATCTTTAATTCGCATTATTGCCGAATTAGTCGATCTTGCCATTTCGTCTAATTTCATGGTAATAAATTTTATGGTTTCTTCTAAATCCGGTATTATTACATATTCTAATGCATTAACCCTTCGTCTGGTTTTTTCAATTTCGTTAGCCAAAAGAGTTATTGCCTTGTCTAATTCGGCAACTTTTAGCATTAGAGGCAATATATCATGATATTTTTTTAAAGCACCGTCCAGTTCGGCGGCAGTATCAACCAGACTATAGGAATAATATTTTCCCTCACATTTAAATTTATATTGGGGAACATTTACACTCATTATATTTTTAAAAGATGCTTCAATCCCACTTTTTACTTTGGGGAACATCAAAGTTTCTTCTAAAGTCAGTTTGTTCATTAAAGAAGAAGCATTAGAAAAAAAAGCATAACAGTTTAAAAGGTTTTCCTCTAATTCCTCCCTGAGAGTGTCACTCTCTTTTGCTAAACGAACGAATACTTGAATTAAGGCATCTCTCTTGTCTTTTAATAGCTTGTATCCCCGCTTGGCAACAACTAGTCTCCTTTTTAATCTCAGTAATTCCATTCGGTTTGGATTAACTTTTAGCAACATTAATGTCTTTATCCTCCATAGCTATATCCGTTGGTAAGTATTTATCTATGAATTCATCTTTTATTCTTTTTAATTCTTCTTTTGGAATAATTGTTAACAGTTTCCATCCTATATCTAAACTATCTTCAATAGTTCGATTTTCATCTTCACCTTGTTTTACAAAAACTTCCTCAAAATTATCTGAGAGTTTAACGTATTTTTTGTCTATCTCTGTTAGAGCAGCTTCTCCCAAAATTACTGCTAATTCCTTAGCTTCCTTGCCTCTTGCATAGGAAGCAAAAAGTTGATTCATAACATTTGCATGGTCTTCGCGCGTCTTGTTTAATCCAATTCCTTTATCTTTTAAACGAGACAAAGAAGGCAATACATTAATAGGAGGATAAATTCCTTTATGATGCAATTCTCTTGATAAAATAATCTGACCTTCTGTAATATAACCGGTCAAGTCTGGTATGGGATGAGTTTTATCATCTTCAGGCATAGTTAAAATGGGTATTAAGGTAATTGATCCTTTTTTCCCTTTTATTCTCCCGGCTCTCTCATAGAGAGTGGCTAAATCTGTGTACAAATAGCCGGGGTAACCACGTCTGCCGGGAACTTCTTTTCGGGCTGCCGAAACTTCCCTTAAAGCTTCACAATAATTGGTCAAATCAGTAAGTATTACCAGCACATGCATATCTTTTTCAAATGCCAAATATTCCGCACAAGTTAGAGCCATTCGGGGAGTTATTATTCTTTCTACCGCCGGATTATTAGCTAAATTAACAAACATAACACTCTTCTCTATTGCTCCGGTCCTTCTAAAATCACTTATGAAAAAATTTGCCTCTTCAAAAGTAATTCCCATAGCTGCAAAGACAACGGCAAATTTCTCTTCCTTCCCTAATACTTTTGCTTGTCGCGCGATTTGAGAAGCAAGTTTTGCGTGGGGTAATCCTGAACCGGAAAAGATGGGTAATTTTTGTCCTCTAACCAGGGTATTTAATACATCGATGGAAGAAATTCCGGTTTGTATAAAATTATTGGGATAATCTCGAGCATGAGGATTAATGGGATTTCCGTTTATATCTAATTTCTTTTCTGCAATAATTTGGGGACCGTCATCTATAGGTCTCCCCGAGCCATCAAATATTCTTCCCAAAACATCCAGGGAAATAGGTAATTCTATTACCTTACCTAAAAAACGAACCTTAGTATTGGAAACATCAATTCCTGTTGTTCCTTCAAATACCTGGACCACTGCCTTGTCTTCGGTGATTTCAAGCACCTGCCCTCTTCTTATTTCTCCGGAAGATAGCTCTATTTCAACTAATTCCTGATATTTTACATCGATTGTTTTTTCTACTACTATCAAAGGACCAGCTACATCTGATATGGTTAAATATTCTTTAATCATCTTTGCTATATTATCTCCTTCCCTTTAATCGGTTGTTGAACTAATTTGGGATATTATTTCTTTTTCAATTTCACTAAATGTTTTTAAATTCTTTTCTTCGATATATCTTGCTCTAATTATTTTTGCTTTTACCGGTAAAGTATTTAATTTTTCTATAGTCACTCCGCTTTCAATTACTTTTTCTGCATTTTTGTGAAATAGTATAATCATTTTTAAAATAAGAAATTGCTTTTTTGTGGAACTATATGAATCGGTACTATCAAAGGCATCTTGAAGCAGAAAATCCTCCCTAATGGATCTTGCTGTTTCCAACACTAATTTCTCATGAGTTGACAAAGCATCAACACCTATTAATCTTACAATTTCTTCTAATTCTGCTTCTTCCTGAAGTAGTGCCATAGATTTTTTACGTAACTCCATATATTCTTCCCCAATTTTTTTATTGTAATATTCCGTTAGGTCGGACAAGTAAAGAGAATAACTGGTTAGCCAATCTATTGCGGGAAAATGTCTTTTATAGGCTAATTTATCTTGTAAGCTCCAGAAAACCTGAACAGTACGTAGGGTATTTTGGGTAACCGGCTCGGATAGATCTCCCCCCGGTGGTGATACTGCACCGACAATACTTAATGTTCCTTCCTTATCGTCACTACCAAGACATTTTATTCTTCCGGATCTTTCGTAAAAACTTGAAATTCGAGTACCTAAATAAGCAGGAAATCCTTCTTCTCCCGGCATCTCTTCCAACCTGCCTGATATTTCACGCATTGCTTCAGCCCAACGAGAAGTCGAATCAGCAATAAGCGCAACATTGTATCCCATGTCGCGATAGTATTCCGCAATGGTTATACCGGTATATACAGAGGCCTCACGAGCCGCTACCGGCATATTTGATGTATTGGCAATTAAGATAGTTCTTTCCATTAATGGTTTTCCGGAATAAGGGTCGATTAATTCCGGAAATTCCAATAAAACATCGGTCATTTCATTACCTCTTTCACCACATCCGATAAAGAGAATTATTTCTGCGTTACACCATTTGGATATCTGATGTTGAACTACGGTCTTACCACTGCCAAAAGGCCCCGGTATGCAAGCTGTCCCTCCTTTAGTTATGGGAAAAAACATATCTATTATTCTTTGTCCGGTAATTAATGGTTCAAGAGGAGGTAATTTTTTCTTATAAGGCCTTGGACTTCTTACTGGCCATTTTTGTAACATTTTAATTTCGTGAATTGAACCTTCTTGGTCTTTTATTAGGGCAATAGTATCTGTAACTGTAAATTTATCTTTATATATTTCTTTGATTTCACCTTTAATTCCGTGAGGAACCATAATTTTATGTTTAACAATATTACTTTCCTGGACAGTACCGATAATATCACCGGATATTATTTTATCTCCCTTTTTGGAAATTGGTTCAAAATCCCATTTCTTTTTTCGGTCAATGGCAAACGCTTCTGCCCCCCTGGTAATAAAATCCCCTTTAGTTGATTTTAATATATCTAAAGGTCTTTGAATACCATCGTAAATTGATGATATAAGACCGGGACCTAATTCCACACTAAGGGGCATATCAGTAGAAAAAACAGATTCTCCAGGACCAATTCCGGAAGTCTCCTCATAAACTTGTATGGTTGCTGAATCTTTATTAAGTTCTATTATTTCACCAATTAATTTCTGACTGCTGACTTTTACTACATCATACATCTTGGCATTTTTTAACCCTTTGGCTATTACTACCGGTCCGGCAACTTTAGTTATTTTCGCTGTTTCCATTGTTTCCATTATTCTACCTCTTTTCTAAATAAAATATCTGTTCCTATGGCTTTTTCTATATTTCTTCTTAATATTTTCAACCCTAAATATTTTTTTTCTAATTTAGCGGGTATTATGGTTATACTGGCAAAAGATGTTCTTTGTAATCTTTCTATTTCTTCATATATTTGACCGGCAATATCTTCAGTTACAAATATTGCCGCATATTCTTCTTTTACCAGTTGATCTAATACCTCTACAGCCTCATCCTTTTTGGTTATGGGGAATAAAGAGACGCCCAGTAATTTAAAACCGATTATAGTTTCTCTATCCCCAACTAAAGCAATCTTATACATAAGTATCACGTACTCTCTCTTTGATTTGTTCGGGAGACAATTTATTTAACTTACCGGACAATATTATTCTAATATTTTTTATGTCATTCTCTTTTGCGGTAATGAATCCTACCAATGGTTCAACTCCAAAGGTAACGTATTTTCCTATTTTCGAGAAATTTAGAATAAAATTATCCCTCAGCTTCTCTAATTCCATTAAGGAGTTATTCTTTTGAAAGTAATTTACTCCCAGTTCTACTATATCTTGATAATCAGTATGTGCTAATTTTTCAAACCAGGAAGACAAAGGCGAATCATATATATCAACTATATTTTCTATCTTAAAATCACCTTCGGGAATTATAAACTCTTTAGCAAAGGATTTCCTCTCTCCTCTTATCTTGGCCCTAATACAGCTAATTATATTATTAAGATCTATATTTATTTTAATAAACCTTTTTAAAAAAAGTTCCTCTGTTTCAATTATTTCTACTTCTCTAATTTTATTAAACATCATAATGTATCTTTCTTTATCCAAAATAAAATCTATTATCTCCGGGTCCTTATACTTGCCGTACTCTGAGAATGTTTTTTTGATTAGAAACTCAAAAGAAGCGGGGATATCTTCATATTTTTCATCTTTAACCGCCAAATTAAGTTTTTCTATGTCTATGGTTCCAATTGGTGAAAATAATTCATTAGAAATATCTTTCTTTAAGTATTTCGCTTTTATAAGTATCTTGATATTGTGAAAATCATACTTGCAGGCAAAGGTGAAATAAAGAAAATTAAAAGTAGAAACCTTAGAGATGCTTTTTATTATGTCATAAGTGTGTGATAATTCTTGATTTAAAGAATTTTCAAAGTCTGCAGGGTTATTGAGATCAAAAGAATAATTATTTAAATCACTTTCCGTCAATATTTTTAAAGCAGATACGGCATCACTTGATTTTATCATTCTATCCAATATATCTTTATTTAATAATCCCTTTTCTAATTTCCTGATTATTCCATTAGCGAAGGCATATTCTTCTTGATTATTAGTATCTGCAGTAAAATATTTAAACATAAATAAACCTTTCTCTCGTTAAACTACTTAATAGGTACTATTATTAAAATATAAATTAGCCGTTAGTCTCAAATACAATTTTTAGTATATGGCTAAAAATTTAAAATTAAAAGCGAAAAACCATAATTCAAAACTTAAAACTTTCTATCTCAGTGTTAAATTTTAAGTTTTAGTTTTTGCTTCTTTAACTTTTTAATTTTTCTATATACCATACGAAATAATAAAGATAAAGATTAATTGATAAAATAATATATTTAAATTTTTAATTTTAAGCTATGGTTTTACGTTTTGCGCTTTTCATTTTTCATTTTATTACTATATGCTAATTAGGGATTACGAAAAAAAGGAAATTTCTATACAATTTAATTAAATAAATCTTTGCTTATTTGTATTTCCAATTCTTCCCGTATTTTTTTCAATAAAAATTCTAATGAAATATTTTTTCTTATTTTACCGGAACCGATCACTACCCCACCTTTTATCGAAAGATAAGAAGTGGATAATTTTAACTCGCCCTTCTCTCCTTTAGATTTTAATTCTTTATTTATATCTTCCATAAAACTTTCGGATATTTTTATCCGGTCTGAATGATCAATAAATATAGTTTCATCACCGGTTTCAATATTATCTAATATCATTTTTCTTATAATATTGCGATAATTCTTATCATCTAATTTTAAAATACTTTCTGAAGCCTTATCAAAAATATTCTCAATAATTTTCTGTTTTTCCGATAAAATAATTTTTTTTGCTTCTAAATTGGCCTCAGTTAATATTTTGCTTTTTCTTAAGGATGCATCCTGGTTGTATTTATATAATAATACATTTTTTAAGCTATCCGCTTCTTTTTTACCTTTTTTTATAATATTGTTGGCATCATCTTCCGCTTGAGCAATAATTTTATCTGCCTGAATTCCAGCATCAGATATAATTTTTTCATTTATATCTTTAATAGTCATATAATGTTCATCCTTTTATAAACTTATTCCGTTAAAAAGCAACAGAGAAGCCAACAAAGAAAATACTGCGTAAGTTTCTACCATAGTAACCATTACTATCGCTTTACCAAGTCCTTCCGGATTTCTTGCCGCTAAACCTATGGCTGCAGCAGCGGTTTTTCCCTGATACCATCCGGAAAAAAAGCCTACGATACCCACCGGTATACAGGCAAAAAATATCTGCATTCCCTGATCCAGGGTGATAGGAATGGGTGATCCTCCGAGAATCCCCGTTTTCATTAACACCCAAAATCCAACCAATAAACCATAAATACCTTGAGTTCCTGGAAAGGCTTGTAAAAATAATACCAGACCAAATTTTTCCGGTTCTTCGGTTAATACTCCTATTCCGGCTGCCCCGGCTATTCCTACTCCTATACCAGATCCTGAACAAGCTAATCCAATGGCAGTTGCTGAACCTAAAAATGCAATTACTATTCCTTGTGTAATCATATTTCCCTCCTATTTCTAATTGATAATATTATAAATCAGTAGTTAGTATATATAGTCATTGCGAACTCTGATTTATCAGAGCGTGGCAATTTCTTTATTAAGCTAAAAATTTAAAGCGAAAAGCGAAAAACCATAATTCAAAACTCAAAACTTTTTTCTTAATACTAAATATTAATTTTTAGTTTTTTACTTTTTTAACTTTTCATTTTTGTTAAATAGTATACGAGATAAGAAAGATGAAAATTAATAGATAAAACAATATATTAAAATTTTAAATTTTGAGCTATGGCTTTACGTTTTGCGCTTTTCGTTTTTAATTTAAAGGAGATGTTTTATTAATCTAAACTATACGCTCTACGCTATACTTGAACCTTTATATATTTAGTGATAACTTTAAAAGGTCTAAAATGGGTCCCTCCACCTTCATAAAACTTAGTAAAATATTCTACGTACTGTAAACGAGTCGAATGGATAAATGCCCCCATACCGCTTATCAGCATATTAAAAAAATGTCCAATAATAAAAACTAAAGCTGCTATAATAATTCCAACAAATGGAATGTCTTTAAATAACATTACAAAATTATTAACTACCACTGCTAATACTGCAGTTGATAATCCCAAAGCAAATAGTCGTGAATAAGAAAGGATATCACTAAAATAACCGATAATATCGTATAAGCTTAGCACTCCACCAGCAGCTTTTAGAAAAATATTTTTATTAGACCTTCCCTGTGTAATAACTACAGATAACAATCCCGCCCAAATTATATATTTTGTAATGATTTTAAATCCTGCCAGAGAGCCAATAGTGTTTGCCAAAACGGACAAAAGTAATCCGGAAATTAATAACAGCCATGAACCCTGGTCCATCATTCCTGTTTTAATTTTATTTTCTTTAATATTTGCAACAAATTTAATGATAAATCCTGTGTAAATTTGAATTACCCCTAAAGATAGAGATATCACCAAAAGAGGCATGGGATTTTTTATCGGGTCAAGTAAGGCTATGGTATCAACTAAAAATGTTTTTATAAATAAAAAATTATCTGGAAGATAATTAAGGGTATCCCCCATCCAACTACCCATAATTGCTCCCATTATAAAAGTAGATAATCCACCTAAGAAAAATAATCCTAAAAATTTCTTTACCATCCCTCCAAATTCTAACTTCACCAAAGCCCAGTAAGATAAAACAGTTATAACTAAGCCATAACCGGCATCAGATAAACACATTCCGAAGAAAATAAAATAAAAGGGAGCAAATAAAGGAGTAGGATCAAATTCCTTATATTTTGGGATTCCATACAGTTCTGTAATTGATTCAAAAGGTTCTACAAATTTATTATTACCTAAAGCAACCGGTATATCATCATTTTCACCGGGAGCACTAAATATCATCTCCAGCTCGTTTGTTTTGTCAGATAAGCTCTTTTTCATTCTATCTATATCTTTTTCTAAAATCCACCCTTCAATAATTATAACTTTTTTAGTCATTTTTAAATATATTTCTATATCTTTTCTACTTTTTAAAATAGATAAGTAATCAAAAGCAAGATATAACGATAAATTCTCTTTATACAGTTTTCTGCTTGCACTGGAAATTATTTCTCTTTTCTCTTTAATGCTTTTTAATTCTTTAGAAATATCTTCCAAAATATTTTTTGGAGTTTTGGTAAATTCTAAAGGAATCTGAAAAGAATCAAAATTATACTTATCCAACACTTTTTTAATAGAAGTATAATATTCAGATATTGAAATAATCATTATTTTGCATTGTTTTTTATCTTCATCAAATTTATTTATTTCAATCTCTTTTCCTATCTTTTTTATTTCTTCTAAAGATGAAACAAAATCATTTGAAGGGAGAGTTCCTACGATGATTTTAGTATTTTTTGTTCCTTCCAAATCACTTAGTTTTATATCTAATTCTCTCCATTCTTTTAAGTGTTCTTGAATTTTTACAATATGATTTTCTCTATTCTTTAGTTCTTTTAAGTTTTCGTTTAACTCTTTGCACTTACTATAAATTTTTTTATAATTAAATTGAGAAAATAATAAAGGTAATTTTTTATAATCATAAATGTTTTTAGTGGTGATTGTTGGTTTGTCAGATTTTTTAAGTTTATCTACAAAATTTGATAGGAAATCTATGCAATATTTTACTTCTGGTAATGCGGATATGCTTTCTGTATTATTTATTTCATTAAAATCTGATAAGTTCGATTTTTTTAATTTAGGTGTAACATCTATTATTTGGACACATCCTGCTTTTTGGAGTTCTTCAATAATTTCGTCCTTTAATTCAAGATGCGTAAAAATATTTACTTTCTGTATTTTGCAAACAGCCATTATTTACCTTCCACTACTTTTTGAATTACTATTTTTACCGCTTCATTAATTTTAATTAATGTTTTTTTACTTAACTCTTCTTTTGCTCTTCTACTTTCCTTTATAATATTATTTGCTTCTAACCTGGCATATTTTTCTTCTTTTTCAATTATCAACTTTCCTTCTGTTTTAGCTTCTTCTTTTAGTTTTTCAATAAGTTTGTCGGATTCTTGGTGTGAATTATCAATAATTATTTCAGCTTTATCATTGGCATCATTGATAATCTTATCTGCGGCATGTTCGGTCTTTTTAACTTCTAAAATGATCTTATCTATCAAAAAACTCACCCCTCAATAATTAATAAGATAGTTTACAAAAAATTCTATAAAATGAGATGTATTAATATAGAAATAGGTTATTTTTATATTAATATTTACAAAAAATTATAACATATCCCATAATTATTCTCAATGCTAGAATAGTAAAACAGTATCGAGTATATAGTATCGAGTATCGAGTAAAGAAAAAATCAAGAGAAAAAAGAAGATAGGAAAAGAACAGTAATAAATATTTTTTTTCTTCTGCTACCTAACTTAAATATAGTATCGAGTATATAGTATTGAGTTAAGAAAAAAGAGAGAAAAAAAAAGAAAGAACTTTTTTTACTCATTTTTAATTTCCTCTAATAATCTTTTTATTATTATTTTATCACTGGATTTGGCAATTATCTTACCTTTTTTAAACAGTACTCCCTGCTCTTTATCAAAAGCAACCCCCATATCAGCTTCTTTTGCTTCACCCGGACCATTTACCATACAACCCATAACCGCAATAGTTAATGGTCTATTGATATTTCTAATTTGCTTTTCCACTTTTTTAACAATTTTATTCAAGTCTACCTTACATCTCCCACAGGTTGGACAAGAAATTAAATCCGGGTTTCTTTGTCTGAGATGTAGAGCCTTTAATATCTCATAACCAACTCTTATTTCTTCTACGGGGTCTTCAGTCAATGACACCCTAATGGTGTCACCGATTCCTTTAAATAATAGTGAGCCAATTCCTACAGATGATTTAATAATACCTTGAAAAGGTGGACCAGCTTCAGTAATTCCTAAATGCAAAGGATAATCATATTTTGAGGAAAATATATTATTTGCTTCGACAGTATTAATTATATTGGTAGATTTGATGGAGAATATTATATTATGATAGTCGAGTTTATCTAATATCTTGATAGCATTTTCAGCACTTTCCACTAAAGCCCGAGGAGTTGCTTTTTTGTATTTTTTCAGTATATTTTTATCTAAAGAACCTGAGTTTATGCCAAACCTAATAGGTAAATTTATCTTCTTTGCTGATTTTATAACTAACTTAGTTTTCTCATCATTTCCGATATTCCCAGGGTTTATCCTTAATCCATCCACACCACATTCAATTGATTTTAGGGCTATTTTATAATCATATTGAATATCAGCAACTAAGGGTATATTAATTTCTTTTTTTATCAAAGGCAACGAATAACATGACTCTAAGTCCGGAACAGCCACTCTTACAAGCTCGCAACCTTCTTTTTCCATTCTTTTTATCTGGGATACTGTATCCGCTATATTTTTTGTATCAGTATTAGTCATTGACTGAACCGAAATTGGAGCATTCCCTCCAATTTCCAAGTTGCCTACTTTCACACTCCTGGTCTTTTTTCTCATATACATCGCTTACAGTTTCCTTCATTTTCTACTTAACAAAAACTCTTAAAATATCCTTATAAGTTGCAAATATAAAAATAATTATCATAAGAGATATTCCGATTAAGTACATAAAGTTTATTTTTTCAGGTTCCAACGGTTTACCTCTTAATTTTTCTATAACTAAAATCAATAGATGACCGCCATCTAAAATTGGAATAGGAAGAAGATTAAATAAGCCTATAAATATACTTAAAATTGCCGTAAAATATAATAAATTTAAGAAACCTAATTTTGCTGCTTCTCCGGTCATTTGAGCTATACCCAAAGGTCCTGCTATCTCCATGGGGACCTTACCAGTGATCATTTCTATTGTGTTGGAAAATATTAGTTTTATAATATTACCAGTTGCAATTAAGCCCTTGTAAAATGCTGAAAATATATTAATCCTTTCGATAGTTACTTCAAAGGTAATTCCGATTAGCCCCTTTTTATAATCATCATCGTATTTCGGAATTACAAAAACATCGACAACTTCCCCTTCCCTATCCAGGGTTATTTGTAATTCTTCTCCCGAACTTTTATTTATAGTATTCGCAATTCTATGGGGATCTTCCATTTTTATCGAATCAATCGCGATAATTTTATCTCCGGAAAGTATGCCCGCTTGCTCAGCCGGGCCATTTTGAACAATCGTCGATACAAAATTGGTAACTACCGGAATTCCATTTACAAAAAATATAAGACTAAATATAACGACTGCTGTGGCAATGTTCATAAAAGGACCTAATGCTACAATTAGTGCTCTAATACCTAATGTTTTCTTGTCAAATCTTTGTTTTTCCGGCACTTCTTCTTCTGATATTTTTTTAACATCTTCTTGTCCCATTTCCCCGGCCATTTTTACGTAACCACCGAGAGGGATTAGGCAGATTAGATATTCTGTTTGGTTTTTAGTAAATCCTAATATTTTTGGTCCGAAACCAAAGGCAAATTTATATACCTTCACTCCAGATACTTTAGCAGCAATAAAATGACCTAATTCATGAAAAAATATTAATATACTAAAAACAAATATAAAGGCAATTATAGTTAACATTTTTACTCCAAATTAAATTAATCGTTAAAATATAGTATCGAGTATTGCGTATCGAGTATCGAGTGAAGAAAATTAGTTTTCAGTTATCAATTATTAAATACTATCTAATTTATATTACATACTAGTTAGGGATTAGGAAAAAAGGAAATATCGATACGATTTAGTTATTTTTCTTTTTGACAGAAATTTAAAGCTTTCTCCCTGGCCCAGTAGTCAGCATCTAAAATATCACTAATGTTAGGATCATACTTTGGTTTGTGTTCTTTCATGGTGTTTTGAATAATTTGAGGAATTGCTAAAAAGTTTATTTTACTATTTAAAAATGCATTAACTGCAATTTCGTTTGCTCCATTTAATACAGCTGGCATTGTTCCTCCAACCTCTAAGGCTTGATAGGCAAGTTTAATACAAGGGAATTTGTTAAAATTAGGTTTTTTGAAAGTTAGTTGACCTATTTTGGTTAATTCTAACCGTGAAAAGTTATTAATCGTTCTGTTAGGATAAAATAAGGCGTACTGTATGGGGATCTTCATGTCATGTTCACCTATTTGAGCCAGGATAGTACCGTCTACAAATTGAACCATTGAGTGTACATAGCTTTGGGGATGGATTACGATTTCTATTTTATTAGCCGGTATATTAAAAAACCATTTTGCCTCAATTACTTCCAATCCTTTATTCATCAAGGTAGCTGAATCAATAGTAACTTTTTTTCCCATTTTCCAGGTTGGATGATTTAACGCATCTTCAATTGAAATATTTTTTAAGGCATTTTCGGTTAAATCATAAAGTGCCCCTCCGGATGCAGTTAAAATTATTTTCTCAACACAATCTTTTTGTTCATTCTTTAAACACTGCAAAATTGCACTATGCTCACTATCTATAGGTAGTATTTTTGCATTTCTTGATTTTACCTCTTTAACTAATAATTCACCAGCTACTACCATCGCTTCTTTACTGGCTAAAGCTACTTTTTTCCCTTTTTTAACTGCCTCAAAAGTAGGTATAAGGGATGCTATCCCCGTTATAGCAATTACAATAATATCGGCCTCTTCAAGGGTTGATATATTTATTAAACCTTGGGTCCCCCATAATATTTTAACATTATTTTGTTTATTTAAATTCTTTTTTAAATTTCCGGCGATACCTTCATTTTTAACTACTGCTATTTTGGGCTTAAAAAAGCTTATCTGCTCCTTAAGGAAATTCGTGTTTTCCCAACCACTTAAAGCCACTACTTCAAATTCATTGGAAAATTTTCGTATAACTTCTAAAGTTTGCTGTCCTATTGAACCTGTTGAACCTAATATAGCTATTTTTTTTCTCATAATTTGATCTCGTACTTTCATAATTTTGTTCTTATTAAATTAATCGTTAGTGTATCGTATTGCGTATCTAGTATCGCGTAAAGATGGTTAGCCAGTTAAAAAAATTATATAATAATAAAATACAGGAGCTGTAAATATCAGACTATCAAAGCAGTCTAATATTCCTCCCTGGCCAGGGATTAAATTCCCTGAATCTTTAATTCCCGAACCTCTTTTTAATACAGATTCAAATAAATCACCCAGTTGTGCCATTATTGATATAATCAAACCGAGAAAAAGTAATTCATTAAAAGTTAAATTTAACCAATTTTTTAAGGCAAATGTGCCGGCAATACTAAATATGATCCCCCCAATTGATCCTTCGATAGTTTTATTTGGACTTATCCTGGGGAGTAATTTATTTTTACCAAATTTAGTACCGACAAGATAAGCTCCTGAATCATTTGCCCAAGTAATAATTAACAAGGAGATAAGATAATAATTTCCATTGGGTAAATCTTTTATTTTTAGTATAAAGGATAAGAAATATCCTAAATAAATACTTCCAAAAATTGTAATGGATATCTCGGCTAATACCTTAGAAAAATCTTTTTTAAATAGTTGAAAGATAAAAGTTAGTATAATGAGAAAAGTAACAAGTATATTTTCGATATAATAATTAAAGCAATGAATATCATAAACTGTTATCATGATGAAGTATAATGTTAGTATGCTTCCCAATATATACGCTGGTCTATAACCACGTTTTTGGGCAATACTATATAATTCCTTTAACCCCAACAAAGCTATGATTATAATAATTATAGAAAAAGGGAATTCTTTCCAAAATATTGTTAAAAAAGCTAATAAAACTCCCAGAATAATTGTTACAGTTCTCTTTAAAAAATTATTATACTTTTCCTCCATATTTTCTCACTCTTTTTTGAAAATTTCTTATTGCTTCTATTAAACTATTTTCGTCGAAATCGGGCCAAAGAGTAGAAGTAACCCAAAATTCTGTGTAAGCAATCTGCCATATCATAAAATTACTAATTCTCATTTCGCCCGCTGTTCTGATTAGTAGATCTGGATCAGGAAGATCTCGGGTATATAAATTATTTCCAATAGTATCTTCATTAATTTCTTCAATATTTAACTTTTTATCAAGTATTTTTATTGTTATAGATTTTAGAGCATCGGTAATTTCAGCTCTTCCACCATAGTTAATGGCAATATTTAAAATAAGCTTATTATTCTTCCTGGTAGATTCGGATAATTCATTCATCTTTTCATTAAGCGAGTTAGGGAGTTCTTTTAATCTTCCTATAAAATTTATTTTTATATTATTTTTAATTAAATTTGCCTTTTCTTTACTCAAAACTCTTTCAAATATTTTTAAAAGGTAGTTTATTTCGTTTTTAGGACGTTTCCAATTTTCTGTAGAAAAAGCAAAAAGGGTTAATGCGGGAATGTTATTTTTTAAACAGCTTGCTATCACTTTTTTAACTGCTTTTGCCCCTTCACTGTGCCCTGCACTTCGGGGCAATCCTTTTCTCTTTGCCCAGCGACCATTTCCGTCCATTATTATAGCCAGGTGCTGAGGTATTTTATTCTTTTCAACTAATACATTTTTAGTATCTTTAGAATTACTAATAATTATCACCTATAAAAAAACCCCCTTTAAAATATATTAATGAAAAATAGATTATTATAGATTAAAATTTGAAGGGGGTTATATTTTTATTCCTGTACTATCGCTTCACTTGGACAAGCATCGGCACAAGCTCCGCAATCTGTACACTTATTTTTATCAATTATATAAGTTTCTTCTCCTTCAGAAATTGCTTCTGTAGGACATTCATCAACACAGATGCCACATTTAATGCATTCATCAGTAATTTTATAAGCCATTCAAATACTCCTTTCTCTATTAAATAATTTAAAATATTTTTTTATACTTCCATAATTTCTTTTTCTTTAAGTTCTAATAATTCATCAATACTTTTTGTATAATTATCCGTCAATATTTGGACTTCATTTTGATTTTTTTTACATTCATCTTCCGAAATATTACTTTCTTTTTCTTCTTTTTTTATTGAATCATTCACTTCTCTTCTTATATTTCTCAGGCTTATTTTCCCATTTTCCGCTTCTTTTTTTACCAGTTTTACTAATTCTTTTCTTCTTTCTTCGTTCAACGGTGGTATGGTAAGTCGAATAATATTACCATCAATAGATGGAGCTAATCCTAAATCAGATTTCCATATAGCTTTTTCAATTTCAGAAAGACAATTTTTATCCCATGGTTGAATAACTATTAAATTCGATTCTGGAATAGAAATATTTGCTATTTGTTTTAAGGGAGTTAATGTACCATAATAGGATATTTTTATCCGATCTACTAAGTTTGAAGAAGCTCTTCCTGTTCTTATATGGGCAAATTCATCCCTTAATGCTTTAATTGTCTTTTCCATTCTAACTTTTGTTTCATCTAATAAATC
>Ga0255384_10054_pt1 | contig 19269 bp, 20 predicted proteins | sample ANMaggSeSYBR01F7_FD_182106 | JGI IMG/M metagenome (GOLD analysis project Ga0255384, IMG submission 182106) | Sediment cell enrichment communities from methane seep in Santa Monica Basin, California, United Staets - ANME aggregate JGI... | ecosystem: Environmental > Aquatic > Marine > Cold seeps >... | reverse complement strand
CATATCATATATAGGTTGTGAAAATCAAGCAAAAGGAAGAGAGGGGGTGATAAAATAAATTCATAATCCATCTGGGTTTAGTGAATTTTAACTTAAATTGAAAATTTTAAAAAATGGAGGTATTTAAAAATGAAAAGGAAGTTCTTGGTATCTGTATTGTTAATTATTGTTGCAATATTTTTGATGAATGTAGGAAGTGTTCACGCTGGTAAAGTATCTCTTATGATGTGGGGAGGAGCAATTGAGGAAAAACAGATGAAGGGATATTTAGCTGCTTTCAATGAAGAATATCCTGATATAGAAGTTGAAATAATCCGACCAGCAGATTATTGGCCAAAATTGATGAGTATGATGGCTGCAGGAACACCACCAGATGTTTTTTACATGGGATTTCCTGAATTTGTTAGTTATCATGAACAGGGTGCTATTTTGAGTCTTCAATCCTACATAAATGCTGACCCCAATTTTAATGAATCAGATTTCTTCCCCGGACTGCTTGCTGCTTTCAAAGACCGGGATACAAAAGAGATATTTGGGATTCCCAAAGATTGGAGCACATATGTATTGTACTACAATAAAGAGATGTTTAAGAAAGCAGGATTGCCCACACCCAATGAAATGTTTGGTTGTGGACAGTGGAGCTGGCAGGATTTTCTGGATACAGCTAAGAAACTTACCAAAGATGGTGTCCACGGAGTTGCTTTAGATGCAGGAAGATGGAAAGTCTTCCCACCTCAAGGAGGCGCGAATTGGGTTCAAGGGGTTAACAAAGTTGTTGTAGATACTCCTGAGTTTGCCGAGGCAATTCAGTTTAATGCTGATCTCTGGCTGAAACATAATGTAGCTCCTGATATGACCGAACAGGCAGACCAGGGACCATCAGACAGATTTGCTCATGAAAAAGCAGCGATGTACATCTGTGGAAGATGGAAAGCTATGTCCTATAAAGATTTAGATTTTGAGTGGGATATTGCTCCTTTACCATACAATAAAGGGATGTACACCTGGGTAGATCTGGTGGCTTATTGTGTGGCTAAAGATAGTAAAAATCCTGATGATGCTTATAAGCTGGCAAGTTTTTTAACAGGGGGAAAAGGACAAAAACTGATGGCTGCAGCTGGTCACGCTATCCCTATAAGGAGATCCATTGCCTATTCTTCTGAGTTTGCAGAAGTGCTTCCGGAGAGAGGAATTCACAATACTGTACATTTAATGCCTTATTACGAAACAATGCTGGTGTTTAATCGTTGGGGTGAGATTTGGACAGCGATAAATCGAGCTTTAGAGCCAGTATGGATAGGAGATAAACCTGCTGTTGAAACTCTTAAAGAAGCACAAAAGGAAATTGATAGTCTATTGGGAGAATAGTGAGAATAACCATTCTCTAATGGGGAGGGGGCATTCCCCTTCCCCATTCTTTGAAAAAGTTTTAATTTTGAATTCAAACAAACTCATAATATAGATAAAAGAAGAAAGGTTAAAGATAGTCAGATGAGAGAAATAAGATTATCTTATAAACATCAACAATGGTTTTGGGGGTATCTTTTTATCCTCCCAGCTATGTTAGGGTTCTTTCTCTTTATGCTCTACCCAATGATAAGTGGTGTATTAATAAGTTTCACCAAGTGGAGTGGTTTTGGGGCCCAAGAATGGGCTGGAACTGCAAACTATATAAAGATGTTTAATGATAAACATTTCATTAAAGCAGTATGGAATACTATTTATTATACATTAGGGATTCTAACTATAGGAGTTCCCCTGGCTTTAATCCTTGCTGTGTTTTTAAACCAAAAATTTTTAAAGGGACGTAATTTCTTCCGGGCAATATACTACCTTCCTGTAATAAGTATGATGGTAGCCGTTTCTATGCTCTGGAAATGGTTATTGAGTACGAATCATGGACTCGTTAATTATTTTATTGGACTTATAGGATTACCTCCTGTGAATTGGCTTCTTGATCCACGTTGGGCTATGCCCGGTCTTATTCTAATGAGTATTTGGAAGGGGACAGGATTTAATATGGTAATATTTCTCGCTGGACTACAGGGCGTCCCCAGGGTTTACTACGAAGCAGCAGATATAGATGGTGCGAATTGGTGGCATAAGTTCAGACATGTTACTCTACCACTTCTCTCTCCTGCTACCTTTTTTATTATTATAACTACGATGATACATTCATTTCAAATATTTCAACAAGCTTACATAATGACTGAAGGTGGGCCACAAGAATCAACAACTACTATTGTCTACTATGTCTACAAAAATGCCTTTGAGTGGTTTCATATGGGTTATGCCTGTGCACAAGCCGTATTACTATTGATTATTTTAATCCTGGCTACTTATCTTCAAAAAGAACTTCAGAAGAAGTGGGTGTTTTATGAATAAGATTCCAATCTTTCAAAAACGAAAAGGGATAACCTGGATCATCTTTTCTTATATCTTGATTATTGCCGGTGCGATTGCCATGTTTATGCCATTTTTATGGATGCTATCCACTTCGCTTAAAGATATTAATCAGGTTTTTATTATTCCTCCAAAATGGATACCAGAACCTATTCATTGGGAAAACTATAAAAGAGTCTTTGAATTATTAGATTTTGCTAGATATTATTTGAATACTATATTGGTAACTACAGGCAGGATGGCCGGTATGTTCATTGCATGTACGCTGGCTGCTTATGCATTTGCCCGATTAAAGTTTCCAGGTAGAGATATTCTGTTTTTCCTCTTGCTTAGTTCCTTGATGCTGCCTTTTGAAGTTCTTATGGTACCAGTCTTTATACTAATGAAAAATTTGCGTTGGATTAATACCTATCAGGTTCTGATTATTCCTCATGCACTGGGAGCATTCGGTGGAGCTTTTAGTGTATTTTTGTTAAAGCAGTTTTTCCTTACCATACCTAAGGAATTAGAAGAGGCGGCTATTATAGATGGGGCAAGCCCATTTAGAATATTTTGGAGTGTAATGTTACCACTGGTAAAGCCAGCGCTGGCAGCGATGGCTATATTTGTCTTTGGTTCTGCCTGGAATGATTTTACTTATCCACTCATTGTAACAAATACGGATAATATGAAAGTCCTTGCTCTTGGTATCGCTGGTTTTAAGGGTTTCCGAGAAGGGCTAACCCAATGGCCACTAATGATGGCAGCCTCAGCGATGTCCATTTTACCAATAGTAATAGTCTTTGTATTAGCACAAAAATATTTCATTGAAGGGGTAAAAACATCGGGGTTGAAAGGATAATAAATAAGTATGAATCAGTTAAATTTATCAGAATTCATGAACAAAAAGTCAGATTATGATAGAACCCTGGAATTACGTCAAAAAATAAACCAATTATTTAAAGACGAAAAACTAAGGAATAGTTCAGAAATAGAGTTAAAAGATGGAATTCTTTGGGGAAAAGAAGTTGAGTTAGGAGAAAATGTCCAGGTAGAGAAAGGTGCGGCAATATTGGGAAAGACAAAGATTTTAAAAGGAAAAATAGAAAAAAGCGCTATAGTAATTGATTGTATAATACAGGAAATTGAAGCAAAATCAAAAAGTATACTTTTTTTGGTAGAACAATTAGATGAAGAAAAAGTAAAAACCGAAAAAGAACAATTTCTAACCGATTTAATAATTTTAGATAAAGGAATAATTAGAAAAGTTAGAGTATGTTCGAGTATAGGTGAAATAATCAAGAATAAAATATTTTATATTGATGGTAGAGAAGTAACCTTTAATAAATTATTAGAGTTTTCAAATTTTGAGGTTTTTTATATAAGTGGATCAAGTTACCAGTTTCGTAAGAAACTATTTGGTCAACCACTAAATGTTCTTTTTGAAAAAGTTGGGATTTTAAAGAGATATGAAGGAAATCCTATTTTAAAACCGATTCCAGAGAATTATTGGGAAGCAAAGTCAGTTTATAATCCTGCTGCGATTCGAATAGACGGTGTAACTTATATTGTATATCGGGCTTTAGGGAATGATAATATCTCTCGTTTAGGTTTTGCCTGGAGTAGAGATGGTTTTAATATAGACGGGAAATTAAATTATCCTATATTTACTCCGGATACTGAATATGAACTTGATGAAACAGAGGTATTGAAAAATCGAGATCGAGAGAAAGGAGGGTGTGAAGACCCAAGATTAACCTTAATTAACGATAGGATTTATATGACTTACAGTGCCTATAGTGATGTACTTCAGATAGCGATGGCCTCAATTAAGATTCAAGATTTTATTAAAATACCTAATATTCCAAAATCAGAAATTAAGAAAAAATGGATAAAATATGGTCCCTTATTCTCTAATGTATACGATCGAAATGCAGTGTTATTCCCTGAAAAAATAGATGGAAAATATGTATTATTAAGAAGGCCAATACGGGGAAAAATACGAAATATCGCCATTAGTTTTTCCGAAACTCTGGAACCACCCTGGAAAAACAATTTTGTGGAAATTATTAAAACCCGACCCGGAATGTGGGATTCTGAACGGGTAGGGGCCGGGGCACAGGTTTTGAAGAGTAGATATGGATGGCTATTGATTTATCATGGAGTGGGAATTAATAAAGGGAGAAGGAGTTATATGATAGGTGCAGCATTATTAGATTTGAATGATCCGACAAAAGTTATGTACCGTTCTCCTGAACCAATATTTGTTCCGGAAAAAGATTATGAATTTTATGGCTGGGCTCCTAATGTAGTGTTTACTAATGGAATTGTCCCTAAAAATAAAGATTCAGATCAAATAATTAATGATACTGATGAACTTATGATGTATTACGGTGGAGGAGATCAAGTAATAGGAGTAGCCTCTGCAAGATTATGTGACATTATTCCTTTAAAAGAACTCTAAATAATATATAAGCCCTAATTCGTATCTCGTATCTCGTGAAGAGAATAGAAGTCATAAGACAGAATTCAGGAGTCAGAATGAAAAAAAAGAAAACCCATCCGTAACAAGTAATGCGTAATACGAGAGAAAAAGTTTTGAGTTTTGAATTTGGGAGATTTAAAATGCAGAAAGTAACTGTAGTTATACCGACTTATTGGACCTGGCCAACAGATATTAAAAATAAAGATGAAGATTTTATTTTTGACCATCCAACCCCCCTTGATTTAGATGGAACATTAGCCAGAACATTGGAAAGTTTTAGGAAGATAAATTATCCTGATTTTAATATTTTGGTAATAACAGCTTCCACAAATGTGGAGATTGCGAATAGAGTAGAGGAAAGAGTTCAGGGAATCATTGATAAGTTTAAAGATAAATTTGGAATAAAGCATTTTTCCTATAGCAAATTAAAGATATTGAGAGAAAGATTATTTGAACTTGGGCATTATGAGATTCTACAAGAGATTAACCTGGAAAATTATAATAATATAAGAAACTTACAATTGATCGTGTCTTATATTAATGATAGTGATGTGACTATTGGCATTGATGATGATGAAGTAATTAATGATAGTAATTACTTATATAAAGCGGTTGAATATGTGGGGAAAGAATACAAAGGAGATTTTATAGCAGGAGTAGCTGGCTACTATTTAGATAGAGAAGGGAATCATAGATTGAAAGTTGAGGGACAAGAGGAATTAGAAAATCTCTTTGATAAAAAATCTTACCTTATGGATTTAACCTATGATAGATTAGACCATACAGAGGGGCGTTTGGTTAAAACCCCTGTAGTCTTTGGTGGAAATATGGTATTTCCTCGCACAACTATAGAAAAAATATCTTTTGACCCCTACAATACCAGGGGAGAAGATATTGATTATTTAATAAATGCAAAAATGGAAGGGCTTAATTTCTTTTTGGATAAAGAATTAAATATAACTCATTTACAACCTGATTATAAAAATACCCATAATGGAGTTAATACTACCCAATTAAAACAAGATATCTTGCGATTTATTTATGAAAAAGAAAAAATTGAGCAAGTAAAAAAATATAATAATTTAAATAATATAGACATTGAGGAATTAAAGCCATATCCGGGTAGTTTTTTCGAGGATAAAGTTTTTTCTGATGCAGAGGAGAAACTTGCCGAGGTCTTATCTGATAAAAAGATAGCTGAAACAGCACCTGAAAAGGAAGCCCGAGAGTTTATTAATTATGCCAGAGAAAGGGCAATAAAATTAGTTCCGGAATATTTTAAATTTCGCTTATTATGGAAAGATATGATTAAAGATATTAAGGATGATCAAAAAAGGAGTAGAATAATTTGATAAAAATAGGTCTGATTGGCTGTGGAAATATTTGCAATATAGCACATATACCGGCCTATAAAAAAATATCTGAATCAAGAGAATTGAAGATAATTGGAACCTGTGATGTCATTAAAGAAAAAGCAAAAAATACAGCAATAATAACAAAGGCGAAAAATATTTTTACTGACTATCACGAATTATTAAAGTTAGATTTAGACCTGGTAGATATTTGTACTCCAACTTATACTCATTCTGAAATAGCTATTGCTGCCGCTAAAGCAGGAAAAGATGTAATATGTGAAAAACCAATCGCTCTTACATTAAAAGATGCCCAAGAGATGATTAAAGCTTCTGTTCACTATAAGACAAGATTATTCATCGCTCATGTCAGAAGATTTGATCCACGTTTTCAACATATAAGAAATGATATTACACAAGAAAAAATAGGGAAACCTGTCTATATCCGAATTACTGAAAGGCAGTGGTTGCCCTTTTCGGAGGATAGTTGGTTTTGGAAATCTAATTTAAGCGGAGGGGTAATAATAGATATTGGTGTCCATATAGCTGACATGTTTCGCTGGTTTTTTAGTACTGAGCCGGTTGAAGTATTTGCTGTCGGAAGAATGGTTCGTGAAGAAGCAAAAAAGAATGGTACTTTTGATCATGTTGTAGTAATGTATAAATTTGCCCAAAGAGAAACGGCTTTTATGGAGATTAGTTGGATTTTCCCATCTGAAGGTTCAACATTGTATCATTGTTTAGATATAGTAGGTAGTACAGGAAAAATAGAATATTCTAATCGAGACAGCAACCCAACTATCATGGTTACAAATAGAATTTCCTTACCCAGATATTCTTTGCTGATGTCTACTTTTCCTGAAGCCTTTGAAAAAGAATTGAATCATTTTTTAGATTGTATTGAATACAATACACCACCTCTGGTTACAGCACAAGATGCTAAAAAAGCATTAGAGATGTGTTTAGCAGTAGGTCAATCTGTAAGGGAGAAAAAACCTATAAAATTATCTTTATAAAAATATTTACCAAGAATAAAGGAAAGAAAAATGAGTTATAAGAAACTTAACATGGGAGTTATAAGTTATGCTCACCCCCATGTTCTTAATTATGTGCCGATAATCGCTAATCACCCAAGAATAAATTTTTCCGGAATATTTGGAGGAGATATCAATGAAGAACTTGCTAAATCTGATGCCCGGAGATTTAAGGTAAAGTATTACAAAGATATCAAAGAATGTTTAAGTAGTGAGGAAATAGAAGCTATTTATATCGGTTCGGAAACAAATAGACATCTGGAAATTGTAGAGTTGGCTGCACAATATAGGAAGCATATTTTATGTGATAAACCTATTAGTATAACACTTAAGGAAGCAGACAAAATTATTAAAATGACTCGTTCTGCAAAAGTAAAATTAATGGTTCCCTTTAATCCCAGGTTTATAATACCCCTAATGAAGGCAAAAAAAGATATTGAAGAAAATAAGATAGGAGAACTGGTATATATTTATACTATTTCAGAATATGGGAAAAATCCTTCTCTAATTAAAGGGTTCGATACTAATTGGCTTTTTGACCCTCAGAAGTCGGGGGGAGGCGGTTTTGCTGATACTGCTCCGCATGGCATTGATTCTTTAAGATGGTTAGTTAATAGTGAAATAAAAACTGTGTATGCGGATATTGATAATAAAATTTTCCCAAATCTGGACATAGATGATATAGGTACAGTAATAATTGAATTTAAAAATGGGGTAATTGGAGTTTTAGGAGCAGGTTGGGCAAATCCTGAGAGCTATCCTACCTGGTTAGACATAAGATATGAAATATTAGGAACTAAAGGATTTATTGATATTAATAAGCCTTATCATGATTTAGCAGTTTATGGAAAAGAGAAAATGGTCAGGGAATATTGGTGGAGAAACGATGTAAGAATGATATTGGATGAATTTATAGATTGTATCTTTGAAGATAGAGATCCAATAATTACCGGAGAGGACGCAAGAGCTTCTTTAGAAATAATTTTAGCTGCTTATAATTCATCAAAGAATGGAAAAGTTATTAGACTTCCTGTAACTAATACTGTGTAAAGGGATTGTATAAATTATTTAAAAATTAAGTTAATTAAAAATAATATATTTCTAATTTTTCTTTCTAACCCTGCAGATTTGGGTAGATGTAAACATGATTAGTAGTTAGAATAAGGGGGTGATAGAACTGTAAAATATCTTATTTTGATTTGACGACAAGTATTGCAAAGATTAAAATTAAAAAAGGAGGAATTTAAAATGTTAAAGAGATTTATTGTTGTTTTGGTTATCAGTATGCTTTTAACTTCAGCTGTCTTTGCTGGAGAAGTGCTTAACTTTACATCCACACAGATGGTACCAGCAGCCGAGCAGAAATTTGCCAAAGGGGTATTAATTAAAAGCTTTACCGATGAGACTGGTATTGAAGCAGAGTTCATACCTATGGCAGAATATCATGATTTGTTTATCCGGTTATCTGCTGAAGTTGCTACCAAAAAAGTAACTATATCACTTGTCGGTGATCTACATGGCGGACTCGATTTAATGAATGCGAAGGGCCTATTCGACGATCTTACTGGTATTACACTACCTGGTCGGACATTCATTAAAGCACTGGAAGACTATGCTGTGATGGCTGGCAGAAAAGTTTATGTACCATGGATGCAGGCAACCTATGTTATGGTAGTAAATAAGAAAGCATTCAAGTATTTACCAGCTGGTTTGACAGCCGAGGATGTAACTGGTGCAAGCGAGAAATGGACCTATTATGCATTACTTAATTGGTCAAAAAATCTTAAAGATGCATTCAAAGGACCAAAACTTGGTTTCCCGATGGGACCGAAAGGTTTATGGCATCGCTTCTTACATGGTTATATTCATCCTTCATTTACCGGTTATCAAGCAGCAGCATTTGACAGTTTACGAGCAGTTAAAATATGGGAATATCTAAAAGAACTACTACCGTATATGCATCCATCAAGCTCAGTCTGGGAGGCAATGGATGAGCCGTTACTAAAAGAAGAAGTGCTGGTTGCCTGGGACCACACCGCAAGAGTAAAGAGTGCACTAATTGAGAAACCAGAAGACTTTGCTATCGTTCCTGTCCCCTGCGGGCCTCAAGGCAGGGGTTATATAACAGTTGCTGTAGGCTTGGCAATTCCTGTAGATGCTCCACAGAAAGACAATGCTATCAAATTGATTGATCATCTTACTAAGCCGGAGGTACAGGTTAAAATTCTTGAGAACGTAGGTTTCTTCCCCACCATAAAAGAAGCAGAAGGTGTTATACCGGTAGGAGCACTAAAGATTTTAGCTACAGGAGTGCTTGCCCAGTCAGGGGCTGCAGATTCGGTAATGGTGATGATACCCAGTCTTGGTGCGAAAGGCGGCGAATTTACTGCAACTTATCGTGATGTATTTACTAAGATAGTCGTCGAAGGTGCTGATATTGGAATTACTATTACAACGGCAGCGGATAAGTTAAGAGCAATATTTAAAGAAGTTGGTGTACCATTGTTATAACAGGTAATTTCTTTGCGCCTCCCTACCTAAAATTAGACCTTTTACTTACGGTGGGAGGCGCGTTTTTTTAATAATTTGTAAAAGGAGAGAGAATGATATCTTTTAGCCGCAGAGAAAAAAATTGGACGCCTTATCTACTTTTCCTTCCGGTCTTGATTTATTTAGCTGGATTTGTTGGTTATCCTTTAATAAAAGCTTTGGGGATTGCTTTCACTTCTGAAGCAGGAAAGTTTAGCTTGGAGAATTTTATTACTTTGACTCGAGATTATACCTTTTGGAAGGCATTAAAAAATACATTGTTATTCTTGATTATTATAGTGCCCTTACAGGTTATTTTCGCCTTCTTGCTTGCACTTTTTGTGAACAGTAGATTTAAAGGTTATATGACCGTGCTCTATATCATTTCCATTCCTTTAGCATTAAGTGATGTATCAGCTGCTCTAATGAGTTATAATATTTTCACTTCACATGGGTTTCTAAACAAATTTTTAATGAGTTTAGGGATTATCGAGACACCTATTTACTTTTTTGGTTTAGGCTTAAGTTCACGTGCTTTCTGGGTCATAGTACTAACTGAATTGTGGAGAGCAACACCTTTGGTGTTTGTCATCCTTCTGGCCAGTCTTCAGACTATAAGTAAGGATTACCTTGAGGCAGCTGATGTCTTTGGATTTAGTAGCTGGCAAAAGTTTTTTTATATAACATTACCGCTGACTATGCCGAGTCTGCAATCTGCTTTACTTATCCGAACACTCTTTGCATTCCAGATATTCGGTGTTGTTTGGCTGCTTTCCGGTAGAGATATTCCGATACTGGCAGGTGAAGTATATTATCAGCAAGCAGAGCTTAACAATTTTCAGCTTGCAGCAACTTATGGGTTTATTATTGCTTTCATCTGTATAATTATTAGTTGGGTTTATATTACCTTCTTAAAAGCTAAACATCTTGAGTTGAAAAAGTAAATTTAAGAAGCCAAATTTATAAATTTAATAGAAAGGCAAATATGGAGAGACAAAAAATTCCTACAATCTTAAAAATTAAACAAATAGTTATCATCATTGTTGCGGGATTAATTGTGATATGGTTTTTGACGCCGTTAGTACTGATTACAATCTCAGCTTTCGCCTTACCCGAGGATTACTATCAGATTGAGAAAGTAATACCCACACATTTTACTATTAATCAATTTAAGATCCTTTTCTTTGAGCTTGAAGCGTGGAGGGCGATTCTAACCAGCATTAAGGTTGCCGGATTAACTATGTTATTTAGTTTTGTAATTGGTTTGCCTGCTGGTTATTCATTATCAAGGTATATTTTTCCTGGTAAGAGCTTTTTAAAATTATTGTGTCTTGCGACAAGGATGTTTCCTTTAATGGTCTTGGCCATACCTTTGCTCATAATTTTTATGAAAATTGGAGTCAGTGATAGTATTTTGGGGGTAGCTTTAGCGCATACTGCTATGGTATTGCCGATGATTATCCTTATATCTTCAAGTATTTTATCGAGCATATCGGTGGACTATGAAGAGGCGGCAATGATTTTTGGTCTATCACGCATACATGCATTCTTTAGGATAACCTTACCACTTGCCCTGCCTGGTCTGGCCGCCTCGGCAATCTTTGCATTTATCATCTCATGGAATGAGGTTTTCGTTGCAACTATATTGACTTTGACAAACAGGACACTACCAGCACATGTTCTCAAAACCGCAATGGCTTCGCCGGATTATTATAAATTTACTGCTGGGTTTATTATGGCTGTACCAGCATTGGTTTTTATTTTCTTTGTAAGAAAACATCTAATAACCATGTGGGGCATCTCGCTTAAGTAAATTTTATAGTTTAAACAATCTCGGATGAGAGAAAGAGGGGTAAAATAAGATTGGTTAAGGTAAGACTTAAAGGTTTGAAGAAATATTTTGAAAGAGTGAAAGCAGTTAATGATATAAATTTAGAGATCAGGCCAGGTGAGTTTGTGGTATTGCTTGGTCCCTCTGGCTGTGGCAAGACGACATTATTACGCTGTGTATCTGGTTTGGAGAGGGTTACCGCAGGTAGAGTCTTTTTCGATGACGATGACATGACCTATCTTCCACCAAAAGATAGGAATATATCGATGGTATTTCAAAACTATGCTATATGGCCACATATGACTGTGAATGATAATATCGCTTTTCCCTTAAGGGTTAAAAAATACTCTCAGAAGGAGATAAAGAAGCGAGTTATCTGGGCAGCTAAATTGTTAGGAATAGATAATTTATTGGACCGCTATCCATCACAACTTTCCGGTGGGCAAAGACAACGAGTGGCGGTTGCCAGAGCAATCGTTATGGAGCCTAAAGTATTGTTGATGGATGAACCGTTATCCAATCTCGATGCACTGTTGCGGGTTAGAATGCGTACCGAGATAAAAAAATTACAGGAAAATCTTAAAGTCACAACTATTTATGTTACCCACGATCAGGTAGAAGCGATGACTATGGGTGACCGAATCGCAGTTTTGGAACAAGGCATACTCCAACAGTTAGGCAGTTCTGACGAGATTTATCATAATCCGGTCAATATTTTTGTAGCCGGTTTTATCGGCTCACCACAGATGAATTTTATTGAAGTTGAAATCGTGAGTCAGAATAAAGTATTATACTTGAGGGCGAAAGGTTTAGAAATTCCTTTATTGGATAAATTCAAAGATAAAGTCTCTAATTTTTCAGACAAGAAAAATTATATCTTGGGCATAAGGCCCGAACATATTTATATAACCGGTCGAGCACAAACAGACCAGGTAGCATCAACAAAAGGCAAAGTCTACTTTGCAGAGTTGTTACGATCAGACACAGTTATTCATTTAGAAAAAGAGTTTGGGTTTCTTGTAGTTAAAGCACCGGGTGATTTGAAAGTGAAAGAGGACAAAGAACTCGAGGTCTTATTTGATCTTTTGAGAATACATCTATTCGATAAAGATACAGGTAAAGCAATATTCTAATTGTGAAAGCATATGATAAAAGATATCAAAAACGATAAAAAATCAAGAGAGGCAATTATATGATAAAATTAAAAAGACTATCAGACCAACCCATCCTATTACCCAAAAAAGAACACCCCTGGGAAGCAGAAGCCGTATTTAACTGTGCCGCCATATATGATAATGGCCTGGTACATATGATCTACCGGGCTAGCGATATTGCTTCCAATGGAAAAGAAGGCCCCTATATTAATTGTCTGGGTTACGCAGTAAGCAAAGACGGGATTCACTTTAACCGTTTAGAACAGCCAATCCTGTCCAATGATACAGAGCAAGAGGCTCGGGGCCCGGAAGACCCCAGAATTGTTAAAATAGCTGATACCTTTTACATGATGTATACCGGATATGGGGGTAGATTTCCGGAAGACTTCAGAATTTGTCTGGCAACTTCCAAAAACCTTATCGATTGGGAAAGACAGGGTGTAGTCCTTGACGAACCGAACAAAGATGCCTCCTTATTCCCGGAAAAAATCAAGGGCAAGTACGTAATGTTCCACCGAAGAGAGCCGGATATCTGGATAGCCTACTCTTCTGACCTTAAAGACTGGTATGACCATAAGATTATAATGAAGCCCCTACCCGATTCTAATTGGCAATATAATAAAATTGGAATAGCCGGTCCTCCCATCAAAACAGAGAAGGGCTGGTTATTGATATATCACGGGACAAGTAATGAAAAAGGATATTGCCTGGGGGCAGCTCTCCTTGATTTAGATGACCCTTCCAAGGTTCTGGCCAGACAGGCTGAACCGATCTTGGAACCTGAGCTCGATTGGGAAGTAAACGGTTATATCCCCAAAGTAGTATTTAGCTGTGGTCAGGCAGAGATTGGAAACAAAATCCTGGTCTATTATGGCGGGGCAGATACGCTAATCGGGGTTGCTGAGCTTGATAAGAAGCATATAAAATTCGATTGAAACTGTGTATTTTCCTCTTCCTTAAGTAAATAAAATATATCCCCTCATATTTTCCTCCCTCTTGAGTAAGTAAAGTAGTACACCATCATACCCTCCTCCCCCTTGAGGGGGGAGGATTAAGGTGGGGGTGAGTAATTTTTTCTCTATATTTTCTTAATTGGCCGACCGGTAGACCGGGTAACCGGCTAACTGATGTAATCGACCAATAGGTTAATTGGCGAATTGGTCAATTGAATAATCTCGCACCTCGCAACTAGCATCTTGTGAAAAACATTCTCTCTCCAAAAAGAAGGACTTTTGACAACTAATGTAATATATAGATAACAAGAATCATGGGGGACATTATTCTTTTGTATTCCCGCACTTATGCTTGGCGAAAAGTAAAGTACGTCCCCTTTCAACACAATATTTCTTAATTTAATTAAAAAAAGTGTACTTGTAAATCCTGAACCTGAAAAAATTTACCATGGGGAGGGGTAATGTAATGAAAAAAAACATAACTTATTTGCTGTTAGTTACAATTATTATTAGCATTTTTTGTTTAAGTTTAACTGTTAGCTCTTCTCAAACAATTAATGTAAAAAATTACATTAAAGATAAATTTCCCCCTATATTTAGCTTCTATCTTTCTTCTCTTCAAGGTCTCGACTCATACGAAAAAGAATTTATAGATTTATTACAGAAATTACCGAAAGAAGAGCAGGAATATTATGCCAAAGAAATCTATAAAAATGGCTTTTCTCCGGAACTTCTAAAAAGTATAAAAGAAGGAAAAACATTTACCACAGAAAAATTATTTGAGCAGGAGAATAAAGGGAAAAAAGATTTCGACTATGCTTATGAAGCTTACAACCAAGCCCAAATTTTTATCGATAAGAAAGAATATAAAAAGGCATTACCTTATTTGGAGATAGCAATTAAAACAGATATATCATCATTAAAAGCCCGGGCATATTTTAATATTGGATTTTGCCATGATAAATTTAAAATCTACTCCAAAGCAATAGAAGCTTACAAGGAAACAATCCGTATTTATCCTGATTATGCAATTGCCTACTGCAATTTAGGTTTTGCTTATGACCAGCTCGGTTTCCATGAAGAGGCAAGAGAGGCTTACATACAGGCAATCCGTATTTATCCTGATTATGCCGAAGCCCATTACTATTTAGGTCTTGATTATATCATACTCGGTTTCCGTATATTCGCAATAGAAGCATATAAGCAGGCAATCCGTATCAATCCTGATTATACCGAAGCCCGCTACAGTTTAGGTGTTGCTTATCTTCTAATTAGAGATAGAGATTCAGCTGTAAATGAATACAGAATTCTTAAAGAATTAGATATCGATTTAGCTAATAAATTATTTGATTTGATTTATTAATTGTATTACTTTCAAACGGTGTTTACCCCCCCTCTTTCCTATTAAATAAATTTTGAAGAGATAAAAATATTTAAGGAAATATCAGCTAAAAAGAGATATAAAAATATATTTTCTCAGATTATGTAAATACTATGAAAAGAGGAACAGAATTATAAAAAGAAAAAATTCATTCTTAATTACAAGTGCCGGTAAGCACAAAATACAAGATATAGCAAAATTTATTTCGCCGTTTCAAAATGATGAGCGGTCTTTGGTTGGCAACTTTGGATATTCGACCACTGAAATTGAAAATCAGCTCAAAGAATATATGGATAAGCAGCCGCTATCTTTTTTCCAGGTTGCACAAGACGATTCCGGAGAAATCCGGGGTTTTTGGGGAGCTATATTTTCTGATCCTAATACCCTTCGAATGTTTGGCCCTTATGCAACCGATATTGAAAATGAATGGGAAGAAATATCAGAAACATTTTTTGAAAAAATTCTTGAAAAATACAAACCGCAGAAAGATATTAAACTTCGCGTTGCCTTTACCAAAAAGAATAAACTTCTAAAAAGATTTTATAAAGCACATGGATTTGAACAATACAATGCTGAGCGGACTATGGTACTGGAACGGCATGAATGGCAAAGAAAAAAGCCTGAAATAAGTGGTCCCGGCAATGGGTCAGTTGAAATTAGGTCCTACCGGGATACCGATTTCGCAGATTTTTTAAATATACATCCTAAAGGAGCCTATTTCAGCGCCCATTATATAGTGCAGAACCTAAATGACCTGCATAGCCTGATTATGGCAGTTCTGGATGACCGGGTAGTGGGTTATGTATACTACGAAGATTTTAAGGATGATGAGTTTACAGATATATGTTTTTTAAATGTATTGCAATCTGCGCGGAATAAAAAAATTGGAACGAAACTTGCGAAAAAAGCCATAGAGGATAGTTTCAAAAAAAGTGAAATAAAAAAGATTGAGATTTCCGTTCGTGTTGACAATACTGCAGCTTTTCGCTTATATCAAAGGTTGGGCTTTAAAGAAACTGTTACATATCTAGCGTATGAACTTAAACTTTAGCCGCCCGAGCGCTCACCAACCTCTAATGGAGAAGCGAAGTAAGCCTGTCCCCGCGAAGGCGGGGACGGCAATCTCATCTCTTTCTGTCATTCCCGCGTTCCCCTCTGTCATTCCCGCGAAAGCGGAATCTATTCATCTTATTTCTCTCCCTACAATTGGCAAATCGGATAGTATATACTTTAGGGAATCAGTTAGATAAAAAGATTATATCTAGGTCTTTTTTTATTTTTCATTAATTTATTTTCTTTCTCTTTCTTAACTCGATACGCGATACTCGATACTGTATACTGTTTTTTAAATCGGTCAATAGGTCAATTGGCGAATTGGTCAATTGAATTACCTTGCAACTATTAACCGAAAACTTTTCTTCTAAAAAAGAAGGATTTTCAATTAAACAGGGACACGTCCTATTTTTTAAAATTTGGTTCGAGAAAATAAAAAGGGTAAGCTACATAAGATAATTTTCTCTATAGCTTACCCTTTTTATTGTATTTTTTATCTCTATTCAGTTTTTTCCCAATCCTACCTTCATCCCGATCAATTCTTTCTGTACTTCCGCAAAACGCAGAGAATAGTATTCCCGGTTCTGCTGATTCAAGCTGGTAATAGTATTATGTATCTCTTTAGTATTTTCCAGGACCTGCCGATAACCCTCTTTTTGAGCTATTACTATCTCCTGCATAAACCTATCTATACGAAAGATCAAGAGTATCGATAAGGCGATAGGAAACCCCTGATTGGCAATCACTTCAGACAATGTTTTGACATCCATTAATTCACTCCTTTCTAAATGGGAAACAAAGGTGCCAGGCACCTTTGTTTCCCATTTTATTCTCGCCAGCGGTTACGTTTGGTAGGGCGGACATCCAAGTGGAGGAAGTTCTTCTTCTCATAAAATCCTATTCCGTTAAAATCTATATTCTCGCATATTTCCAAAAGTTCAATCAAGTTGATATCGTCTACCCTTATATCTGCTGCCAGTCCGATGCAGTGATAACTGTTTCTTATCCCTCCAATTTGAATGTTATATTTCGAACAGCGGTATCCGGAAGTAATATACACCGGTCTTTCTAAAACATTTCTTAATTCCACTAATTTTGCAAGCAGCTTGGGGTGCAGCATAACCAGATTACAGCAGGGACAGGCAAACTCAGATAAGTTAAAATGTTTGGCTACTCTTAAATTATTGACACTATTTAGCATTTGCATTTTATTTTCTCCTTTCGTCGAAAATGGTTACAAGTTACAAGTTTCGAGTTGCAAGTGGTTATTTAGCCAGCAAAGACTGCTGAGAAGGTCCTTTGTTTTTCAATAATTTTCTTTTTGATAAGATATCGTAGGTCCGTTTATTAATTCTTCCCACATTGGCCTTCATCATAGTCTTTACTACTTTTTCTTCAGATTTTCTTAACTTAATATTTTTATCTGTCAATATCTCTATTAACTTCTTCCAGGCTATCTCCCATTTCTGGTTGCCACTTCCTATTCCTAATTGCTCTTCTGCCCAGAGCATAGCAGATAAAATAGCTTCTTTTATAGTACTTGCTCTATCTTCTCCTAATTTGTTCTTTAAGAAACTGTAGAAGATAGAGACAAGAGATATTAGTAGGGCATTGAGTAGATATTTACTTAAGATTGCTTCTAACATGATTTTCTCCTTTCAGTCGAAAATTGTTACAAGTTCCGAGTTTCAAGTGGTAGGGGCGTATCGCTATACGCCCCTACATATAAGAGGGGGACATTCTTCTTTTATATTCCCGCATTTAATGCCTGGTGAAAAATAAAGTGTGCCCCCCTTTTAATACTAACCGCAAAAGGCATCAATCCCTCTTGCTTTTTCTTTTGTTGGTTTTTATAACCAGTTAACCAGTTAACTAGCTAACCAGTTAACCGCAAAAGGGCATAGCCCTTTTGCTTACACATCCATAACATCAGTAGACTTATAATCAAGTATCCGGGCATTTACTTTAGCTACCAAGTCATTTCCATTATTATGGAAGATGTTCTTGGTAATTATAGTATCCATCACTCCTTCAATAGCCACATCTTGTGCTGCAAAGTCCACATAGTCTCCGTCATCTACGTTTTTAGGGTTATTCAAGGTTAGATTTATGGTTTTAGCTGCACTATCTCTAAACTGCATATACAGTCTCTTATAAGTGGTTACTTCTCCTAATTCGGTTGCCATTATTTTTTCACCTCCTTCTTAGCAATTAACCTGCTGGTTAATTGCGTAATGAGTAATAGGTAATGAGTAATCAGGAATTAAATAACTGGTCACTGTTTTTAGCTCTTTTTCTTGTTACTTGTTACTCGTCACTGATTACTGTTTTTAGCTTGAGCTAAAAACTTATTCCGTTAGTTGAGATTCTTTTTCCAGTCTGATCTCATCTACAGTGTACTTCTGCAAGTTCACTAAAGCAGTGGCTACATCATAGGAATCCTGATCTAAAGCAGTAGATTTAATCTTGGCAAAGGTCTTGCTGTTAATGATAGGTGCTCCGGTTTCCGGATTGGTACCTACTACCAGTCTAAATTGCAGACTTGAATCACGGGGAACGGTTATAACTGTGGCCATTTATTTTTCACCTCCTTTCCGGCAATTAACCAGTAAGTTAATTGCGTAATGTGTGAGGGGTAATGAGTAATGAGTTATCGGAAAATAGGGACTGGTTACTTTTTTGATTTAAAAAGGTGCCTGTATTTTTTTTGAATCTTGCATTTCTCGTCTTTAACCGGCAAACTGGATAACCGGGTAACAGGCAACCTCTTTTTATTGTCACTCATTACTTATTATTTATCACTGTTTTTAGCTTGCGCTAAAAACTACCCTCTACTTATTACATTGCAAAAAAGAGGTGAAAAAGTAACCTATTGAAAATAATTTTTTAAATATTTTTATATTTTTTTAATTTATTGAGTACATTTTTCCGAAGTTTGCATATATTTTCTCGAGTAACTTTATAATAAGAAGCAATTTCTTTATCTATATATCCCTCGAGATAATACAGATTAATAATTTTTCTTTCTCTTTGAGTTAAACGCTCATAACCTTTTTCCAGATTTACTTCTCCTAAGATATTTTCTAAGGTGTTCATAAATTTTCTCCTTCGTCGA
>Ga0255384_10059_pt1 | contig 19699 bp, 16 predicted proteins | sample ANMaggSeSYBR01F7_FD_182106 | JGI IMG/M metagenome (GOLD analysis project Ga0255384, IMG submission 182106) | Sediment cell enrichment communities from methane seep in Santa Monica Basin, California, United Staets - ANME aggregate JGI... | ecosystem: Environmental > Aquatic > Marine > Cold seeps >... | reverse complement strand
GGGCCACCGAAGGTTACGGCAAGCTGTAGCTGAACACTCCCCAAACTGCATCTTCCGGAATTCGTATACCTGTGTGCGTTTCCGCCGGATGGACCGGAAAAACGACTCCCGATCCCTTTTCTAGATCAGGGTGTGGAAAACAAGGCGAAGTCGACCGTGGTGCCACCCTCGGGAACGGTCGCCTTGAGTGGGGTTTGCTTCATGTCATGGTAGGCAGGAGGCAGGATATCTTTGGCAGGGGATTCGATGGGCGGAACCTCTGAGTCCAGGGGGAAGTCGGAACCATCGGGCATGACCAGCTTGGTGATCACTACGCGGTATTCGCCTACCGCCGCACCGTTGCCACCGTGACGCGAGACGAGTTCATACTTGCCGCTTTCGTCCGTATGGCCGCCGGCGCCGGTTCCCCGCGTGGAGCCGACCGGAACGAACCGGACCACCGCCCCACAGAGCAACTCGCCGTCAAGCGTGACCGTGCCACTCACGGGCACCAACGGCGGCAGGTTCGCGTTCGTTCCGCCACAGCCGACGGTAACGATAACCAAAAGAAGCAACGTCGGAAAACCGGCCCGGTTGCTGCACATAGCGTCTGATTTCCTTCCTTTGCCTTTGCCGGCGGTTCCTCACGGGGCGGAAACCACCTCGCCGCCGGCCATTGTCGAAAGCCGTTCCAGCACGACGGTGTCGGTCGTCTCCTCGAGGAAGTGGACCGATCCGTCGGCGTAAAGAGCGTGACAGCCGCCCGGGTGCAGGCTGCCCGCGTAGGCCCAACTGCCCAGCCGTCCGCTGCGCGGTCTGTCATTTTTGGATACCCACAACGAATCCCAGTCGTTGATGCCGTTGGCGCCGACATCGACGCCGACCATGGTCCAGCCGCGATATCCCCAGGCCGGGCACGATCCATTGTACACCTCGTAGAGTGTTTCGGCCACGGCGATGGTGTTGGACGTGCCGTCGCGCACGTTAGCAACGCGGGTATCGCTGTTCTCGCCGAACATCCGTCTTGAGGCGCCGTTGTGCCGCCGCCAGCTATTACACTGGTAACCGGTGCTCATTGTACCGTCCACGCTGAAGTCGTAGTTCGTCTTGGCGCCCTTGAAGTCGGTTCCTTCCTTGACGCCGTAGTAGGCATTGCCGGCCGGCAGAAGAGGATCGCCGTTATCGGAAGGGCAACTTAACACCGCCAGCCGGGTGGAGACGACCGCGGCGTTGCCGCTGGCGACCGCATCGCCAGCCAGGGTGCCCCTCTCGGGCGTCTGGCCGTGCGGGCCCTTGGTAATATGGGCAGCACACTGGTTCCGGTCGTAGTTCTTGTAGAGCCCTTGCTGTTCCAAGTACGGCAGCAGCATTACCCAACCGCTGACGTTGAGTATTATCGGATCGGCGTACTCGGGATACTTGCACGAGCCGGAGCCAATCCCTGCCGGCGGAAAACTCCCAAGCGCAGCGTGGTAATTGTGCAACGCCAGGCCAATCTGCTTGAGATTATTGGCGCAGTGCATTCGTCGTGCCGCCTCGCGAGCCGCCTGTACGGCCGGCAGCAACAGCGCGATCAAGATGCCGATGATGGCGATCACCACCAAAAGTTCTACAAGTGTAAAAGCACTTTTTCGCTTCACGGTATGGTTTCCAATACTACATGACGGTGTATGGAAATTCGCAACACTTCAGCCGTATAAAATAGCGGCCACATTTTTTGCCTTACTCGATTATGCGTGGTGGGTCGGTGCCGTAGACGTTGTCGCTGACCTTGATCTTTTCTTGTGCGCGGGCGTCCGACTTAATGAAGTCGCGGATGACCGACTTGGGATTTTCGTGGCGAGGGAACCAGTTGTGATGCACCTGGCATGTCTCTTGCGGGACACCACGAATGACGATCGGAGTCCCGGGTGCGCGGAAGGTGTTGTGGTGGATAAGGATCGTAGTGCCGGCGATATCGGTATCGTCTTTACGATCGCGCCCGCCGTGCATGTCGAAACAATGGCTGAGCGATGTGCCAAGCTCGACGTTGTGCCGTGCTTCGTAGCTGCAGCCCGGCCGACCTGCGCCGGCGATCGAGTGGCGGTTGAAATCGAACAGGTTCCGCTCGATTAACGAGGAAGCCGTGTTGTGACAGACACCGTAACCCAGCCCATTATATTGGCAGTGGTGAATGAAATTATGGTGGATGTGATGCTTCTCGCCCCGGACAAGACTTACGCCAGCACTGCTGAACCCGGAGATGTCACAGTTGTCGACTTCGAGCCTGTCATATTCGGTTAAAATACCCGCGGAGGTCGGCAGCTTGTAGTAGTACCCGTGTCCGTCGCCTCCTTTGGCAAACGAGCGGCGATGATGGTCGAGATGTCGCCGGGGATTAGGCCCCTGAATTCGAAGGCCGGTAATGCGTGCGTTGGAGCCGGTAATACGGATCAGCGGCGACGTCTTCAGGGCGTCGGAACAGATCACCGCGCCTTTGGAGCCGTCCTGGCCGCGATTGCCCGCAAGCGTCACTTCGGCGGGAACTTCGATTACCAGCTTTTCGATGTAGACCCGCGCGGTGCAATCGATCTCCGTCTCGTCTGGAATGAAGACAATCTGCCCCGGCTTTGCCTTGCCGAGCGCTTCGAGCAATCCATCAAGACTTTTGACGACGAAATCGCCTTTCGTAACGATCTTCGCATAGCCGTCTCCGCCGCCGATCGGGCCTGCTTTGTCCGCCTCGGCGCCGTAGGTCCGGCCGTTCAGGTCGACCGACGTAGAATCCGCCAAGCAACGGTCAATAACTGCCGGCAACAATAAACACACTGCCGCCAACAGACTTTTAATGGTACGATTTTTCATGGTGGGCTTTCGTGGTATTCTTGCGAGTCCAATCCGGTTGAATCACGAAAACGCGAAAGGATGAAAACGCGAAATACTTCAAATGGCTGAAGTGTTACCCAATTTTATTGTTTAACGGTCGCCGGTACGGCGGCCTGGGGCCGAAAACATACCACGACATAGGTCGCCGTACCGGCGACCGCTAAACGTTTCCGTCTATCCAGATTAAATGTCAGTTTACTTCACCGACGGCGGCGACGGAACCAGCATGTCGCCGCTATTGCCGCCACTCCCGAGAGCAACAGGCAAATCGACCCCGGCTCGGGAACCTGGTGAAAATCCAGTTCGGGTCCATCGTAGGTGGTATTTTCACTCGCAGCGAAATTGAATCGGCCGTCGTAACTAGTACCAACACTCGTCATAATGATCGTGACCGTGTTGTCCGACTGGAGGTAGTCACCGAGTTTGCTGATCACGAATTCGACCTCCGTGCCGATAGTCGGCGCGCTGGTATAGCTCTTGCTGCCGATTAAGGTCGCCTCACTCCTCAGGAGACTCCCGCTAGTTTTATTGTTCGCCGGCGCGTTGTTCCAGGTCAACGTACCGTCAGACCAATCCGTGCCGAGGACACCTCCGCCGGGGGAAGTGAACCCTGCGTCCAGGCCGGATGCCCTTAAGGTAGGGGCATACTGAGTCGTGGCATGAATGACGCGGAAGGTGGCAGACTTGTCAGCATCTGCATTCTGCCCGCTCAGATCGAACTTGATCCAGGCCTTGTAGGCCCAGGACCCATGGTCCCTAGCGGTGAAGTTTGCTGAGCCGGCGTTTATATTGTCGGGATAACCCATACCTCCGTAGGTGTCCTCTGCGGCTTCGGCGGTGATCATCTCGGCCTGGGCGACGCCGCCGAGCGTTGCGATCAGAGCAACGGCTAAGATCGTCACGAGTGGTTTGGTGTGTCTCATCATAATACTTGTCCTTTACGTTGAAAGATTTACTTTTGGCTGCCTGCAGTGACCTCCACGCAGGTCGGCGTACCAGCAACCACTGCCGGCATACTGTTGGAAAACACATAACTCACGTTTTTTGACAGGATTTACATGATTCACACAACAATGTCAAAAGCACCCGGACTGCGTCCGGTGGCAAACAACCTTTGCTTTACCCTCGAACGCTGCCCCCGCACACAGTGCGAGGGCTTTTCGCAGTTTATTTTGACCAAACTGTGAACTACTGAATCTTGTAAATCGTGTCTACTTACTTTTCTGTTTTCCTCCTTTCTCCCAATTCCACCTTGGGGTTATCTGGTATCTTGTCCGTCGTTGGCCCGGGGGCTGAGACGGCTTGTAAAAACTGGTCAGGTGCAAGCACCCCGTTTGAATAGCGAACTTCGTCTAAATCCCAATATTGACGATCTTGGCGTTTAACAAGTGTCATAGCGAAAGCGGCGGCCGAGCTGCGTATGTCTCCGGAGATTGCCTTGGTGGCTTTCAGTGTATAATCGGCGTAAAGGGCAGCCGTGCCGCCGCTGGCGGTCCCGTTGTAGGTAAGCGCCACGTGGCACCACGCTTGAGGCAAAGCGCCGCCCCAAACACACTGATTGTCAGCTCCTGTAGTGGTATTGAACCTCGCCCGCAGCGTCTCAGTAGCCTCGACGCACTGGAATTGCCAGCCCGTGCCGTCAGCACGGTGACAAACGATGTCGGGGTAGTATGATAAGGGGACGTCACGAGCTCGAACGAAGGCTTCAACCGTGAAGGCTAAAGCGTTAAAATCATTGTGGGCAGGCACCATGAAACCGGCGCTGTCGGTGATATCGCCGGCCGCAGACGTGTTGCTGTAATAGTTGCCGGAAATCGGATCGTAGATATACGCATCCGGCACCGAGCTTATAAATTTGGCATTCGCATTCCCGGCGGAGTCATGGGTTCCAGGGTTCAAGGCATTCGGGATATCGCTACCCATCGTATTACCGACTGTCCCTTCCATGCGATACCAAGCGATCTGTTCCGTGTAGGCCATCAACCCGGCTGCACTGGCCAACTGCGAAAAATCGGCCAGTCGTACCGGCATCCTTGTAATCGTCCCATCGGTCGGATCGATCCGGGCGGTCATGTTGCGCTTGAGGCGTAATTTTTTCTTCGTCCCATCGGCAAGTAACACCCCGACCTCGACTTCACCACGGAACACGTGTACCTGGTCGCCGCCGTCTTTGTCTACCTCGACGGCGAACTCCGTGCCAAGGTCGACGATTGTGGCGGTGGGTGTTTCGACGGTAAATCCAACGGCACGCTTGGACACATTGGCGATAAGTTTCCCAAGATCGAGCCGGCAGGCGTTAGGTTTCTCGACGGTGAACTCGACCGGGCCTTCAAGGACGACTTTCGCCCCGTTGTAGTAGGTGATTTCTACCATGCCGGAGTCTAGTTTCAGTTCGCGGCCGAGACCTAAGTGGTCGTAGCTGATCGGTGCTCGTCCCTCGGGCGACCAGCGGCAGTTGTGCAGGCCGGTGATTCGGGCGACGAGTTTGAGCTTGCCGGCCACATCCCCGGGCTGCCGCCCCGGGCTATTAGTTGTGCTGTTGCTGCCTATATGTGTAGGCTCGTAGGTAGGTGCGGGCAAGATTTCAAGTATTGCAACCAGGCAGACCATGAATATCGCGGCCACCAGCACCGAAAGCGGCCCGGGCTGTGAGAAATACTCGCGGGTCCAGCGTACAGTGCCGCCCAGGAAGCCGAGCACCGGCATGTTTGCAGGCGTTGTGTTGTCTTCGGTATGGGTGCCGATAGCTCTGACCGCGTGTGTGTCTGCTTCTTCGCTTTCTGCCGCCAAGAGTCGCAAGAGCGTGGCATGCTGGTGTACCAACCTGATATAACAGCGGCGCGCCTCGGGCACACAGCAAACCAGCCGTTGCAGTTCGGTGTGTTGACCCAGCGAGAGCGTACCGTCGGCCAGCGCCGCTTGGAGCGTGTCGATGGCGTCGAACTGGTCAGCGTTGCTCATGTCGGCGTTGCTCATGCCGGCTTCTCCTTGGCCAGCGTACGGCCGACACAGTCGTAAAGTGTGCGGCGGATACGCTTCATCGCCTTGTAAATCGCATGGACCGAGCGGCTCAGCCGTTCGCCGATGGTTGCGGCGGTGGCGCCGTCCTCGTAACGCAGGCGGATCATCTCGCGGTCGGTCGGCGAGAGCTTTTCCACGCAGTCGGCCAGTGCACGCTGCCGGGCGACAAGCTCCTCGTCCATCTCGACGGTCTCCTCGGCCACGGTCTGAAGGAACTCGTCGTTGAACAACAGCCGCCCGCGCTTTTGTCGGCGAAGGTAGCGCTTGACCTCGAACCGGGCGACCTGGCACGCCCAGGCGAAATAATTCGTCTCGGGGTCGAATTGGTCGAACTTGCTCCAAAGGATCGTCGCCGTCTCCTGCATCACCTCCTCCGCATCGTTCCAGTCGGACAGCAGCGACAAAATAAATGCGTGCAGCCGGGTTTCGTGCCTGGTGTGCAATCGAAGGAACTCGTTGATGCGGTTCTGATCGGCTGACATCTAATTTCCCGACGGCTGGTAACTCGCGGCCAGTACCATCTGCGCAGAAATACACTCTCCGGCAGATACCATCTATCGTACCCTCATGAATACGCGCGCCGCCAGCAAAATTAGACCGTATGAATGGGGGGTGCCAGCATTTCTCACCACGGTGTGCCACTGCTTGCCGAAAAGGCAAGCAGTGTTTGGGGCTACCATCTGCACTGCTTCTGCGAATCAGTGGCACACTGTCGCAGGCCAACCGGGGGGGATTGAGTCCGTCGCCGTCATCATATATAAGGACATTGGAAGCCCGCCACGGGGAAAATGCGGGAGCCAAGTACCAACGTCAACACAATAGAACGGGGAGGGATCGGACACATGGGAACCGAAGCCTGGATATTGATCGCCCTGGGGGTGATCTGCGTATTGCTGGTGCTGTCGGTCATCGGCATATACAACAAACTGGTCGCGCTGCGGAACCGATTCAAAAACGCGTTCGCGCAAATCGACGTGCAACTGAAACGCCGCTACGATCTGATTCCCAACCTCGTCGAAGTGGCCAAGGGCTACATGAAGCACGAGCGGGAAACACTCGAAGCAGTAATCCAAGCCCGAAACCAGGCCGCGGACGCCGGGACGCAGGCCGCACAGAATCCGGGCGACCCGGGCGCCATGAAATCGCTGGGCCGGGCCGAAGGCCAACTTACCGGCGTGCTGGGACGGTTGTTCGCACTGTCGGAAAACTACCCCGACCTGAAGGCAAATCAGAACATGCTGGCTTTGCAGGAGGAGCTTTCCTCGACCGAGAACAAAGTCTCCTTCTCACGCCAGGCCTACAACGACGCCGTCATGCAATACAACACCTCACGGGAAACGTTCCCGGCGGTGGTCTTTGTCGGGGTGCTCGGTTTCAAACAGGCCGACTTGTTCGAGATCGAAGAATCCGCACAGCGCGAAGCACCAAAGGTGGCCTTTTAGTTAAGCCATGGACTTCTTCGAACACCAGGACGTTGCACGTCGCCGTACCACACGGCTGATCTTCTATTTCATATTGGCCGTGGTGGCGATCATCGTGGCGATATACTTCGTGGTGCTGATCGCCTTGACGTTCGTCGGCGGCGATGCAAGCCAAGGCGGCGCACCGAATCCATACGCGGAAACGCCCTGGCACCCGGACCTGCTTGTCGTGGTAGCCGCGGCCACAATCGGGGTGATTCTGCTGAGCAGCCTTTACAAGACGTCGCAGCTTGCGTCCGGCGGCCAGGCGGTCGCGCTGATGATGGGCGGCCGGCTGATCGATCAGGGCACCAGCGATCCGGCCGAACGCCGTCTGCTGAACGTCGTGGCCGAGATGGCCTTGGCCTCCGGCACGCCGGTGCCGCCGGTCTACGTTATGGAGAACGAGCCGAGTATCAACGCATTCGCGGCCGGCCACGAACCGGGCGACGCAGTGATCGGCGTCTCGCGCGGGTGTCTTGAATATCTCGACCGCGACGAACTACAGGGCGTGATGGCACACGAATTCAGCCATATCCTAAACGGCGACATGCGGTTGAATCTACGCCTGATCGGCATCCTGCACGGTATCCTAGTGCTGACCATACTCGGATGGTACGTGTTGTACAGTCTCAGATATTCTGGTCGAAGCTCCAGCAACAGCAAGGGCGGAGGGGCAATTGTGATCGTTGTCCTAATTATCGCCGTCGGTTTGCTGATTGTCGGCTCGATCGGGCTGCTCTTTGGAAAGCTGATTAAGAGCGCAGTCTCACGGCAGCGCGAGTACCTGGCCGATGCCGCGGCGGTTCAGTTCACACGGCTGCCGGACGGTATCGCCGGTGCATTGAAGAAAATCGGCGGGCGGCCGGAGACCTCGAAGATCGAAGACGCACACGCCGAAGAGATCAGCCACATGTTCTTCGGCAGCGCGTTGGGAAGCCGCAAGGTGCAGTTTTTTGCAACACACCCGCCGCTGGCCGAACGCATTGGGCGGATCGACGCCTCGTTCGACGGCAAGTTCCCGAAACGGGTCAAGCCGGTTAAGGTTAAACCAGAAAAGCCGAAACCAAAACCAAAGGAAAAACCTCGCAGTCCGTTCGATGCCGTACTCGGCGGTGGCTCCACGCCGCTGGACCCCGGAGGTGTGCTCGGCCGGGTCGCCATGCCTGGCATGGAGCAACTCCTGTATGCCGCCGCGATCCTGGAGAGTATGCCACAGCCACTTGGGCGAGCAGCCAGTGAACCCTACGGCGCCCGGGCGGTCATCTATGCCCTCCTGCTCGACCGCGATGCCGACATGCGCCGGCTGCAACTCGACGCACTCAAAGGCCGGGCCGAGACGCAGTCGTATCGAGAGACCGAACGGCTGGCATCGCTGATCGACTCTCTGGCGGACGAAGCCCGGCTGCCGCTGGTCGAAATGACACTGCCGGCGTTGAAGCAGCTTTCGGCCGACCAATACGCGACGTTCCGTGAGAACGTCGACGCACTGATTGATGCCGACGAGAAGGTCGATCTGTTGGAGTACACCGTCCGCACGATGCTGTGGCGTCATTTGGACGTACCGTTTGGGCTGGCCAAGCCGATCGCCGTTCGCCGCCGGCGTATCGAGCCGCTGATGCCTTCGCTGGTTGCCGTACTCTCCACGCTGGCCTATGCCGGTCAGGAGTCCGAGGCGGACATCCGCCGGGCGTTCGACAAGGGCATGGCGGAAATCGGCCGGGCAGGCTCGCTACTTGCGAAGCCGGACTGCTCGATGCAGAACCTCGACGCGGCACTGCACACACTGGCCGAGGCAACCCCAAAGCTGAAACGCGACATACTCGGCGCTTGCATCGCCTGTGTGGCCGCCGACGGCAAGGCAACCCCGCGCGAATGCCAACTCGTCCACGCCGTCGCCGCCGTCCTCGGCGTGCCCGTCCCGCCGATCGGTGCGACTGCACCGGTCTGACCCGCATTTCTGTAACACTTCAGCCATTTGAAATAACTGTGTACGGGGGAAAGAACCCATATCGCAAAGAAATTACCACAGAGGCCACAGAGGTACACAGAGGAAAGAATTGGTCGTTTTTTCTGCTCTTCTGCCTCCGTGTACCTCCGTGCCCTCTGTGGTGGATTTTTTCGCCTTACGGATGATTATTTCAAATGGCTGAAATGTTACCAAATTTCAAATGGCCCCGGGTGTATTCACCCGGGGCTAAATAGGCGAAATTGCCCTGGACATCGCCGATTGTTTTTGCGACACTCCCGCCGTTGTTGGATTTTCTGTTGGGTACTTGCCATGAAAATCGCTCGAATTCTGCTCATCGGCATAGTTGTAGCGTCTTCTTCCGCCTGCAACGCGATACCTGTGGTGCCCGGCAACGATGCTGCGTTCCGCAAGCGAGTCGAGGCCGATCCGTTTCCAACGAAAGGGGAGGGCGGAAGGTGGAAGGCGGAAAGCGGAAGCTAAGCCACAAGCGGAAACATCTCCTTTCTCTCTTCTCCCTCCTCCCTTCTGTAGTATCAGGGGGGTATCCCTTATCGCAGCTTTATGCGAAAATGCCAAACTTATAGGGATTAGTTCATGAAGTATGAAGTCGAACAGAAGTTTCCGGTAGACGATCTATCCACGCTGATCGACCGGCTCGACATGCTGGGTGCGACGATCGGCAAACCGCAGGAAGAGGTCGATCTGTATTTTGCACACCCCGGCCGCGATTTCGTTAAGACCGACGAGGCGTTGCGAATCCGCCGTAAGGGCACTTCGAATCTGATCACGTACAAAGGCCCCAAAATCGACAAAACAACCAAGACCAGACACGAGATAGAACTGCCCTTGCCCTCGGAGAGCGGAACCGCCGAAGCCTGGATCGACCTGCTGGAGGTGCTCGGATTCAAGCAGGTAGGTGAGGTCCGAAAATCCCGTCGCAAGGTCGGAATCCTCTGGGGCGGACATTGGGTCGAAGGCTCGCTGGACGAGGTCGAAGGACTTGGTACGTTCGCCGAGTTGGAACTGATTGCCGATGAGAACCAACTCGCACAGGCCAAGTCGTGCATCGTCTCGCTGGCCAAGGCCTTGCAACTCTCCCGAAGCGAGCGACGCAGTTACCTCGAATTGTTACTTACGTAATGCAACCCGCCTCAAACGACATCACACCGGAACAAGGTTCGGTCGTCTCGAACGGCTGGCCCAGCCACGCAGAGATCGAAACCCACGAGTCGTGCAACCTGATGTTGCTGGCCGTGCACCAGATCGTCTACCGTATCGGCTGGATATTCAAGACCGAGAGCGTAATCATGCCGGCGTTTTTGGACGTGGTGGCCGGTGCGGGCTGGATTCGCGGCTGCCTGCCGGTGCTCAGTCGCTTCGGCAGCATACCGCCGGTTTTCTGTGCCGGGTTGCTTAGCGCCATGCGGCATAAAAAGTTCGCACTGGCGTTGTTTACCGTATTGATGAGCATTCCGTTCGGTGTGCTTTCGGCAACCTGGTTCTCGATCGGTGGTGCACATCGCTCATGGATGCCGTGGCTGTTCTTGACTCTTTACGGCATGTTTTTCGTATTGGTCGGGCTGTACCACTTGTCGTTCGGTATGGTGCAGGGCAAGCTGATCCGGCCCACCCGACGCGGACGCCTGCTGCTGGTCTCGACGTTCTACGGCTCGCTGCCGGCGATGCTGCTGGCCTGGTGGCTGTTGGACCGTTGGCTCCGGTTGCCGGACGAAGGGTTCGGATACATCTTTGCGACCACTTCGATCTGCTTCTTTCTGTCGGGGCTTCTGGTGTTGCTGCTTTCTGAACCAGCCGACGCCGTTTGTCACAGTGGCGGCTTGCAGATTCGCGGGAGCATACGCGATACATGGCGCACGCTCCGATCCGACCGGAATTTGCGTCGGCTGGTGCTCGTAGCCGTGCTGTCCGGCACCGGGCTTATCATCATGCCGCATTACCAGGCTTTGGCCCGAGAGGAACTGAACCTGGCAGGAGTCAACCTGATGGTTTGGGTGATCACGCAGAACGCCAGCGTGGGCATCTTCAGCCTGTTCGTCGGGCCGCTGGCCGACGCCTGGGGTAATCGTCTGACGTTGCGTGTGTTGGTTTTCGGCTCGGCCATCGCACCGCTGATTGCCGCATTGTTGCCGCACTGCTTCGGACCGGTCGGTGCACAGTTGTTTTGGGCGGTTTATATTCCGCTTGGCATCGTTCCGCTGGTGCTGCGGATACTGGCAAACTATGCTCTGGAGATATGCCAACCGGCCGAGCACGCCCGATACTTGAGCACCGTAAGCCTTTGTCTGGCGGTGCCGTTTTTGCTGTCACCGGCCGTCGGCTGGCTGGTAGACATTGTCGGATTCACCGTGGTGTTTTCCACAACTGCCGTGCTCATCATACTCGGCGGGCTTATGACGTTCCGGCTGGAGGAGCCGCGCCACCGGATAACGGGCATCAAACCATGGTCGGTCGATACCGGTGGGGATGAGTAGTTGAGGAAAACGTTTAGCCGCCGCGTCCACGCGGCGTGCAAGCACTCCGGCAACCTTATTAGTTACTGTTGCGGAATGTCGGGTGCCATGCCCACGCTTGCGTGGGCATGTTCGGAAACGCCGAAAAAACGCTACATGCCCACGCAAGCGTGGGCATGGCACCCATCGTCCGGCAACGTCACGCTGAGAATTTCATGCTGCGGCGCCGCGGCGACCTTGCGTGCAAGTTCCTCTACAAAATGATCGGCGTGGTCGGTGCGGGTTTCCTCGGGTCGGTCGGGCTTTGCAGCCGGCTTGGGTAATGTCAGAAATTCAACCATCTTGTCGGTCGGCCGGACCTCTGCGACTTTGCCGGTTCGGGTGTTTTCCACGCGAACGACGATCCGGTCGATCTTCTCTGCTGGAACCCATTGCAGGTTGCGTTTGCCCAGGGTAGCCCCGGTTGCAACTTGCAGACCGTCGATGAAACACGAGTTGGGCGTTTTAACGAACGGGCCTTCGACGGTGACAGACACGTCGAAATACCCCTCGGCTTCGACCGCCAGGCGTCCGGCCGCTCCGACCCTGAATCCGGCAATTGCCCAGGGGCCTAGGTGTCCGTGAAACTGCGTCGCATAGGCCAACCACTCCGGGTCGGACGCGGCACGGTGATAGTGAGGTTTCGGCAACTCGATCATCAACGTTACTCCCATAGATCAAAACATTTTAGCCGCTTGCGGCTTTGCACGCCAGACGTTGGCAGATAGAATCAATAAATGACCAAAAAAATGGCATGCCGGCATCTGCTGATCGAGTTGGACCTGCGGCTCCCGTTCTGGCGGTACTACGAACTGTATCGGTCGGCGGGCTACTCGTTTCTGCTGGACAGTGCCAAGGACCCGGCAAAGCTGGGACGATATTCGTTCATCGGCGGCGACCCGTTTTTGGTATATCGTGCGAAGCGGCAGCCCGGCAGCCCGCCGCACAGCGGTGCGCGGATCGAGGTCGAACGGTTTACCGACACCGACGGCCGCCTGCTTCAACGGCCGATCATCACTTGCCATGTCGCCGATCCGTTCGACGATCTGCGGAAACTCATCGACGCATACCAGGTAGACTACCTCTCGTATGCCGATCATCCGGTGCCGCTGTTGGCCGGGGCGGTCGGATATTTCGGCTACGAGGCGGGGTATTTTATCGAAGAGTTGCCCGACTGCGGCATGGACGACCTGGCCATGCCGGATATCTACCTGATGTTCGTCGATACTATGTTTGCCCATTGCCACCAGTCCGGAAAGTCATACCTTTCGGTGATCGGGCGTGGAAAAGACGACCGGGCGGCCGAGCGACGTGCGAATGTTATGCGCGATGCCATGCTGCGGCGGATCGAGGCTTTCGAGTTACACCCGCCGCCGGAACGGCCCGAAGTCGAGACCGAGCTCACAGCACGTACCGAGATTAAACAGAAGATGCACTTCGACGAGGCGTCGTACATTCGTGCAGTGGAAACCGCCAAGGAACACATCTTCGCCGGCGACGTATTCGAGGTGTGCATGACGCAGCGGTTCGAGACCCCGCTTATAGGCGGCGGACCGTGGGAGTTGTACCAGGAATTGCGGCGGATTAACCCGGCACCGTTCGCCTGTTATCTAAACTTTCCCGAGGTGCAGGTCGTCTCATCCTCGCCGGAACGTTACCTTTCGGTCGGTCCGGACAGAGTTGCCGAAAGCCGTCCGATAAAGGGCACCCGGCCGCGAGGGGCAACTCCGCAGGAAGACGAGAAGCTCTATCAAGAGTTGTACCACAGCGAAAAGGACCGGGCAGAGAATGTTATGATCGTCGACCTGCTGCGAAACGATTTCGGCCGCGTGTGCAAGTTCCACACGGTCCACGCGCCCGAGCTTATGACAATCGAGGACTACGCCACTGTGTTTCAGATGGTCTCCACCGTCCGCGGCGAGTTGGACGACGGCATCCACGGCCTTGACCTTGTCAAAGCGGCGTTCCCGGGCGGATCGATGACCGGCGCGCCGAAAATCGAGGCCATGAAGATCATCGACCGGCTCGAACCGGTGAAACGCGGGATATATTCCGGCTCGATCGGGTACCTCGACTTCGCCGGTCCGCTGGACCTGAACATTGTCATCCGCACGTTTGTGGTAAAGGACGGCCGTTGTTACTACAATGTCGGCGGTGCAATAGTTGCCGACTCCGACCCTCGCGGCGAGTACCTCGAAACGCTCGACAAGGCCCGGGCGCTTGTGGCCGCGCTGAAGGGGTTGAAAGCGACAAATATTTAGCCCGCCGTGAATACACGGCGGGCAAACGCCGGGTGCCACTGCTGGCTTGTCCAGCAGTGCATGATTGATCTGTGCTTCTCACTGCTGGACAAGCCAGCAGTGGCACCCGGCGCTGAAGGGGCTGATAGCTGAAAGCTTACAATGAACGTCGTCATCCTCGATAACTACGACTCGTTCACGTACAACCTGTACCAGTACCTTGGTGAGTTGTCCGGTCGGCCGGTTGTTTACCGGAACGATGAGATTTCACTTGCTGAATTGGAGCGGTTACACCCCGACAAGATCGTCATCTCGCCCGGGCCGGGTAGTCCGGACGACACAGTGCGGCTTGGCGTGTGCCGGGAGGTGATACTGCGTTTCGGGCCGTCGGTGCCGCTGCTTGGCGTATGTCTTGGACATCAAGGAATTGTTGCCGCATTCGGCGGCCGCGTGGTGCGTGCCGAGCGGGTAATGCACGGCAAGACGAGCCTGGTACATCACAACGGCAAGGGAATCTTCACCGGGCTGCCCGAGCCGTTCGAGGCGATGCGATATCATTCGCTCCTCGGAGATCGGGCAACACTGCCGGATTGTCTGGAAGTGACGGCCGAAACCGGCGACGGTGTTATCATGGCCGTCCGGCACCGCGAGTACCCGATCTACGGTGTGCAATTCCACCCCGAGTCGATCGGGACACCGGCGGGCAAGCAGTTGCTGGAGAATTTTGTCAATAGCTGTTAGCAATCAGCAGTCAGAATCTGATAGCTGATAGCTTTATTTAGTGTTTGGCGCTACGTCTCCAACGCGGGTGGCCAACAGAAAGTAGGGTGGGTCAAGCGAAGCGCAGCCCCACCACGTTTTTTCCGCTGTTGGTGGGGCTGCGCTTCGCTTGACCCACCCTACACAGACTTTTCCGCAACAGAAACTATTTAGCCGCTGTGCAAGCACAGCGGCTAAATGGGAAGCACGCCGCGTGGACGCGGCGGCTAAACTTCTTTTGGCGTTACGTCTCCGACACGTGTAGCCAACAGTGCCGGCAGCAAGACCAGGTCGCCGACCAATGCCGCCGCCAGCAAGATGAATATGAGCAGCCCGAACTGTGCGACCGGCTGAAACGCACTGACGGCAAACACCACCATGGCCAGCCCGGCGATGAGCGTGGTGTGGGTCATTGCAGGCGCACATCGCCGGTATGCCTCTACGATTGCCGATTGCCGGGTTTGTCCACGCATCATGGCCCGTCGGAACCATGCCATGAAGTGGAGTGTGTCGTCCACAGCGATTCCAAGCGCCACGCTGGCGGTCATCATGGCGCCGACATCGACCATCACTCCCACCAAGCCCATCGTTCCGAACGTTACCACCGCCGGAAACACGTTCGGCAGCATCAAGACCATGCCGGTTGATACGTTGCGCAGCAGCAGCACCATCACCACTGCAATCAGCACAAACGCCAGGCAAAAGCTCTTGAACAGCCCGGCGAGCAACTCTCGCTGTGCCGCCAGCACAAGCGGCGTGCTGCCGGTGTAGAGTGTTTTGACATGTTCTGAGTTTGGAAACCGATTTTGCAGAAACGTATCTACACGCTGTTGCACCCGTTCGAGAATTTTGTCGTAATCGAGCTTATCTAAAGGTGCCGCACGTGCCGTAATGCGCCAAAACGTCTGTTCGGCATTCTCGTACAGGTAACGATGGTCGATCAAAATATCGCGGCTGCCGGCCAGGCGCTTGTTGAGGATTCGGCGGCGCATGGCGGCAGGGTCTCGCATACCGATTATCTTCAGTGCGGCTCGGCCTGTACGGCCGGCACCAGGCGCCGATTCGTCCAGCGACGGCACAAACGTGGCGGCCGAAAGCGTTGCGTTGATGTAATCGACCCCACCGATCTCCTTCTCCGCACTGTTGACCAGTTCGATCTGCTCCAGCAACGTCATCCGGCTGTCCTTGTCAATGCACAGCACCACCTCGCTTGTGGTCATTGCGCCGATCCGGTCGCACAACCAGCGGTAGTCTCGGATGCACTTGCTTTGCGAATGGAAAAACTTGATAGGCCGTACCGACGTCTTGATAAGTGCAACTCCGCAACCGCAAACGATAAGCAGCGCCAGGCAAACCACGATTACCGGCCGATGATAGCGTACCATGAAGCCGGCCAACGAGCCAAGAATCCTGTCTCGTCGAGCGGTCGAACATTCCAACCGGGACGTCGCCGACTGCGATTTGTCGGACAAAGGCCATGTCTCCATCATCGCCGGTAACAGCAAAAACAGGGTTCCCAGGCTCAAAAGAATGCCGATGGCCGAATAAAACCCGAACATCTTCACCGGAACCACGTGGCTGACGTAAAGCGATCCCAACCCCAACGCCGTGGTGACGGCCGATAGCATGCACGGCATCCAGCCGACGGCCATGGCCTTAATCGGTGCACCGGCAGGGCCGGACTCGCGCAACACGTCGCGATAGTAGTTGCACAGGTGTACGCTGGCCGAAAGGGTCAACACGTAAATCAGCACGGGCACCATCACCATCGCAAGGTTCATCTGGCCGCCTGTGTAGTAGATGACGGCAGTGGAGACGCCCGCGCTGTAGACTGACACAACGAAGATCATCACCATCAGCCTTGCCCGTCGCAGACACGTCCATGCGACCGTCAGGGCCACCAGAATTGACAACCCCATCCATTTGCGCACCGCCTGACGGCTCTCGGTGTCGATGGCGGCATTGAAAACGGTATCGCCGCCCAAGTGCAACACGTCGCGATTCAGGCCGCAGCGCTGCACGGCAATGTCGGTCAGCGCAGCCAACGTTTTGCAACGGTCCGCGTCTCCAAGCTCAGAAAGCGTAATCACCGCGCAGGTGCTCTTGCCGTCCGGCCCGACCAGCATGCCCTCCAGACGCTTCAGTGCCTCGTCGCGCGACAGCTTGAACGGAGGACCGGTCAACGTATCCAACATCCTCGGACCGGTTGTCACCTTCGAGAAATACTCCGTACCGTCGCCCGTGCGGTTCCGTTCGGGAGGAGGAACCAGCTCCACGGCCAACTTCTCCAACCGCGGGTCGTCCAACGTGCATCCCTCCCAACTGATCAGCACGAAATCGTCGGCACCGAACAATTTGCGAAAATTTCGGTACGTTTCGGTCTCTGGGAAGTCCTGCGGGAGCCACTGGCTGACGTTGTTGTTCGATTCCTGAAATGCGAGGATTGTCCCCCACACAATCGCCGGGATCGGGATGGCTGCAACGACCAAGATTAGCCAAGCATATCGGGAGTAGAAAGATCGGTTCATTTGCAGCGATATGTAGCGGCCGGCGCTCGCCCGGCATGGTAGGCAGTAAACGGTAATAGTGTAAGTCACTTTCGACCTTTTCGATACCCAGGGCAATACAGAGGCTCGGGTGTTGAATTTACACAACACTATGCTGCAAACAAGACTCATAAAAAAGTACCATAATTCCCGTAGCGCGTGGCATTTAGGCCGTAAGTCTTTTGGCAACAATAACTTGCAACATTCCTGCTTTGCCGGAACGCAATTTGCCTATACTCCCCAATTACCGCATCTTGAACCTGTCGGCTGCCGACGTTATAATCGAGGCTTAAGCATATACACAAGAGGCAAGAGAGGCAAACCATGGCTCGAAGCAATCAGTCAAGTCCCACGTTGCGAGACATCTACTGCGCACTGTTTCGTCACAAGCGAAAGGCGATCGCGTTCTTCCTAGCCGTAATGACGCTGGTTACGCTGCTGACGATCTTCTCGCCGAGGGTCTACCGATCGGATGGAACGCTGTTTGTGCGATTGGGTCGGGAGAACATGACGCTCGATCCGACCGTCACGTTGGGACAAGAGCCTACCGTTGCGATGTCGCAGTCGCGAGAGAACGAGATCAACTCAGTCGTCGAGATTCTCCAAAGCCGACAGTTGATCGAGAAGGTGGTAGACCAACTCGGTACGGCTGCCGTCCTGGGCAAAAACAAACGTCCTTCGAAAAAACACGCCAAGGCGGCGTCGCAATCGACTGTCGAGCGAGATAAGGCTGTTACCGCACTGAGCAAGAACTTGCGGGTATGGCCGGTGCGGAAATCAAGCGTCATACAACTAATCTACGAGGGACGCAGCCCTGAGCTATCCCAAAAAATCCTTGCGACGCTTATCGATGCATACCTCGACCAACATGTACGGCTTAATCGTCCGCCGGGTACGCACAAGTTTTTGGCCGAGCAGACCCAGCGGCTGCGGACCGAACTTACCGAACGCGAAAATCAGTTGCGCGACCTGAAAGGCACAACGGGACTTGTCTCGCCCGAAGGGCAGCGAAAAATACTCGTCGAGCGGATCGGGCGCATCGAGGACGAACTTTCTCTGGCGGCCGCCGATGTCGCTTCGTTCGAGGCGGAAGTCGGCTCCGTTCGCACAAAACTTAGCGGCATGTCGGCCACGCGGATCAACTCGCACATCACCGGGCTGGCCGACGAAGGAACCGACGGAATAAGGGGACAACTCTACACTTTGCAAATCAAGGAGCAGGAAGCCGTCGCCAAGTACACCGAAGAACATCCGAAAATGAAGGAAATACGCCGGCAGGTCGCCGAGGCAAAAGCTCTGTTGGCCAATGAGAAGTACTCCCGCACACATGTAACGACCGGACCGAACCAGGTGTACGAGCAGGGTCAGCTTAAGCTGCTGGCCGAGGAGCCGAAGCTCTCCTCGCTCAGGGCAAAGGCCAACGTGCTTACCGGGCAGTTGCTCGCTGCAAACAATGCACTACAGACACTAAACCAAAACGAACTACGAATTGTGAAGTTGCAACGTGAAATTCAGCTTCTGGATGCCAGCTATCGAAAATACTCGGTGAACCTCGAGCAGGCCCGAATCGACCAGGCCTTGGAAATCGAGCGGCTTTCGAACATCGATGTGGTGCAACCGGCTACCTACAACGTCAAGCCGGTGCGTCCGCGGAAGCGGGTGAACCTGGCGTTGGGCTTCGTGGTCGCAGTGCTCGGAGCGGTTGGGCTGGCCTTGTTGCTGGAATACCGCGACCATTCGCTGAGATCGCCGGAAGACATCGAGCACAGTCTGCGAGTGCCGACGCTGGTGTCCATACCGCGCATGAGAAGCGAACAATTAGTACTGAACGGGAGGAATTGAATCGATGGTTACCACCTCACCAGATATTCTCACACAGAGCAGATTTCGTGCCGGAAGTCAATTCTTCGACGAGGTACAGAAATGCTGCCGGACCGTGTTGCGTCTGTTGAATTCCTACGGCAACGGCTCCGGACGCCTGCATAAAATCGGTGTTACTAGCTGTTACGGCAAGGAGGGCGTCAGTACGATCTCTGCACAATTGGCTGCCACGGCGGCGCATGACGGCCGGCGAGTGCTGCTTATAGACGGCAACCTTACAAGGCCGGCCGTGCAGCAAACCTTCCGTATAAATGACGGCCCGGGGTTGACCGAGGCAGTGCTGCAAGGCAACGACATATCCGATTGCATCAGGCCGTCGGGCGTCGAGAACCTCTTTGTGCTTACATCAGGTAAAACTGCCGACAATCCGGCTCGGGTCTACGACTCGGACGAGTTGGTCAAGGTGATAGAGACGGCAGGGCGAGACTTTGACCTTGTGATATTCGATCTGCCGGCCGCCGGAGAA
>Ga0255384_10058_pt1 | contig 19714 bp, 18 predicted proteins | sample ANMaggSeSYBR01F7_FD_182106 | JGI IMG/M metagenome (GOLD analysis project Ga0255384, IMG submission 182106) | Sediment cell enrichment communities from methane seep in Santa Monica Basin, California, United Staets - ANME aggregate JGI... | ecosystem: Environmental > Aquatic > Marine > Cold seeps >... | reverse complement strand
GCACTCAAGCCGGTCCGCACGATCGCCACGATGGCCAGCCGAAGCTCTACTGAAAGCGCTGGCCAAGCTTCGATGACAAGACGCAATTCGGGATCGTTTTCGGCCCCGTTTGCCGCGTCGAATGCAACTGCACCGCATTCTGCATCGCCGTTTTCTGAAATCGCGTTTTTCTCGGGGGTTTGGGCGTCTGTTCGAATCCTGTCCCCGCCATTCACATAACCCCCGAGTCGGAGAGACTCGGGGGGTTTTTTGTTACGCCGTGTGAAGCCACGGCCGACTTTGCGCCGGCCAGTTCTGGGCTATCGCAGTTACCGATGAGCATTTTCGGCAGGCAGTGGAAGGTGGCACAGAGGCAGTGCAGAATCCAATGCAGTACCACGCTGCATCTTCGTGTACAGAGTCGCAAGAAACGCAAAAAACCCTTGAAAACAAGGGCTTTTTGCGTGCTGGTGCAACTATGTACGATAGCGTACAAGATCACACAGTGACCCCAACGGGACTTGAACCCGTGTTGCCGGCGTGAAAGGCCGGAGTCCTAACCGCTAGACGATGGGGCCGTCTGGCTGGCATCGGATATGCCAAGACCGCACTATATAACTTGATACAAGTGGTTTCGTCAAGAGGTGACGGGTGTGTGCAGGCAGTTCGGCAGAAAAAACACCGGCGGGCTATGCGTTTTCACCGGCCTTGGCGGTATCCGGCTTTTTCGCTAACTTGTCACTTGAGAGTCCGTCGTTGCGGTGGATTGCGTCGAACACTTCGCGTCGGTGAACCGGCACTTCCCTTGGAGCCTCGACCCCCAGGCGAACCTTGTCACCTCGAATCTCCACAACCACGATTGTAATGTCATCGTTGATGACAATACTTTCGTTCTTTTTTCGGGATAACACCAACATATCACGTTCCTTCGCCTGCTTCCCAGGGTTTCCTGCTTTGAAGCCCCTCGCAAAAGCGATGCGTAGTGTGCATACGGACACCACCAACTAATCTACCATACGCCCGATTCCGGCGAAGTCAAGCAAATTTTAAGCCAGATAGTCACTTTTGTGCCAAAATTTTTATCCTCCGGCTTAATAACGATTAAATCGGCCAGAATTCCATGGTTGGCATATAGTTACTACGAGCCTGTTGATGCCAATGTTCAAAACACGCAAGTCGTTGTTGACAAAGGCTTTATGACTGACCACTGTTGCAAGGAATTCTACCAAATCCGGGCCATATGGCTATCTAGCACCGCAAATACACAAAGCACACACAGCACTGCCCCCCAACAGAAGGGGAAACATTGGCTAAACTCGAACAGTAAAGCCGCGACCAGTGGTCGCGGCTTTACACACAATTGGACTACGAACGCACAACACCCGGCAAGATGTCCAGGTCGAGATTCTCGGTCAGGCCTGCCCGAAGCCGTTCTACGGCGATGGCACCCATTACGGCGTTGTCGGTGCATAGTTGCAGCGGTGCAATGTGTAGTTGGATATTCCTTTGCCGTGCCTCATCTGCAAGCCGTTTTCTCAGTCGTGCGTTTGCCGCTACGCCACCACCGACGCAGAGTATATTCCGAGTTGTTTGCTTCAGGGCCAGCATCGCCTTGCCTACCAAGCAATCAATTACCGCTTCCTGAAAGCCGGCGGCCAGGTCGGCCACTTGCTGTTGAGCGAGTTCGATCTTGGCGAAATCCGTTTTTCCCGGTCCGGCAATCTGGTATCGCACGGCCGTTTTCAGACCGCTGAAGCTGAAATCGAGCCGGTCTTCGTCATCCAGCAGCGGACGTGGAAACCGATATGCGCATGGGTCGCCGGACTCGGCTGCATGTTGAATTGCCGGTCCGCCGGGGTACGGCAGGCCGAGCATCGAGGCGACCTTATCGAACGCCTCGCCGGCCGCATCGTCGATTGTACTGCCGAGCAACTCGAAGCTAAGCGGACTGTCGCAGCGGTACAGGCTGGTGTGCCCTCCGCTGACGATCAGCCCGACGCATGGAAAAACGTCCGTTTCACTTGCCAGGCGACATGCGTAAATATGTGCCTGTAGGTGATTCACTGCAACCAGCGGTATCTCCTTGACCAGGCAGAGCGTTTTTGCGGCGACCAGTCCGACCAGCAGCGATCCGGCCAACCCCGGCGTGTTGGCCACGGCCACGGCGTCTATTTCCTCCAGCGACAGCCCGGCTTGATTTAAGGTTTCGTCAATAACCGGCAGGATGCGTTCCAGATGTGCTCGAGAGGCGATCTCCGGCACAACCCCTCCAAATCGGCGGTGCAATTCGTCCTGAGAGGCGACCACCGAAGCGGCCACTTCAAGCCGATCGGTAACAACGGCCGCCGCCGTTTCGTCGCAGGTTGTTTCCAGCGCGAGGATGTTCATTAGCTAATATATGATTGCGATAACCCAGAACTGGCGGACTACGGGTGAGGCATAATTTACGCCGCTATTGCCGGGGCATGTTCGGCTTCGTATTGGTTTGGTGAGAGGTAATCCGAGTGTCTGGTGAATTCGGACTGGATTGTAACACATTAACTTAGTGTCCACGATCCGTGGGGAAGGTCTAATACCAATCGCAGAATGAAACAGCGCGTCGCCGCGTGCTTACCCTTCGGGAAATCACGCTCTATTCAGCCAAACGAACGCGCTGTTCTTATCTGGAAAACGTCTAATACCAATATCAGGTTGAAATGAGGGCCGGACTCCATAAAGCGTTACCAAGTAACACGTTACGATAGAGCGGACGACCGGTTACACCCAAATCAAAACGAGAGCAACACCTGCCAAATGTACGTGTTGGCCAAAGAGTCGATATTCTCCCATATCTCTTTGACCAGCTTTTCATCGCCTTGAATCTCCGGCAGATCGTTGCGTTTTTGCTCCCACGGGATACAAACTCCAGGCGATATTGTCGAAGCACCGTGCGTTGGCATGAAACTTTCCGACGATACGGTCTTGGATGGTGGTGCGGCACTACTGCCGGACGAGTAAACGCCGTACTCGCGTGTAAAATCGGTCATGGCCTTGATGTTTTCCACCTTGGCGTCGTTCTGGACAATGGCGCTGGCGTCCATGATGTACCCGCCGTCGCGGGCGACGCCGTCGATTACCTTCTTACAGCACTCGCGCACCTCGTCGGCCGGGCGATGGCCCAGCAGCACGTTCGGTATCCCGCCGCTTAGGCAAAACTTCTCGCCCAGTACCTTATGGACCTCGAATATATCGCCCCGATCGGCGTGGTAAATGATACTCTGATCGGGCAACTCCGCGAATGATTTCAGGTGGTGGTTCCAATCGCCCTCGGCATAGAACAGCGTTTGGTGGCCGGCGGCCCAAAGCTCCTGGATGATCGGCTTCAGCGTCGGCCAATAGAACTTATCAAACTGCTTGAACGAGACAAACGGCACGCAGCCGCGGTGCATCCAGAGCCCGACCGGTACGTTCTTCTCGGGGTCGGCGGTACTTCGGGCGACGTGCAGCAGGTGCGGCGCCAGGGCCTCGCAGGCGGCCAGCACCTTCTCGGGCCGCTCGAACAAGTCCTCGACCAGCCCGAGGTATCCGCGCATCTTATCGGCGATGATGTCCAGCGGCGCCTTCAGTATACCGGCGATTGCCGATACCGTGCCCGATTCTGCCCGCAGTCGTGCGATCTGCGCCGGAAACGCACCGAAATACTGCATCATGGCCATCCCGCCCTTGACGAACGACAGGTTGTTCTCATACGAGGTCGGCTCGCCCATCGGCCGGACCGACGCCGAAGCTCGCGGCAGCCAGACATTAAACAAGAACCCGGTCGGGTCTTCGATTAACTGGTCGTATTCGTCGGCGCGCATGAACGCCTCGGCCTGCGGCGGCTCGCGATACTGAAAGCCCGTGCCGGCCGGTATGTCGATGCCGGGCACGCAGTAGTACTTCAAGTCGATTGCCTGCGTCAGCCCGGTCCACACGTAAACCATATTGGCCACCACGGCGTCCCAATCGAAATCGGCGGCACACTTTCGGGCGGCGTCGAAGGCTTTTTCGTAGTCGTGCGCCAACTCCTGGCAATTGTACCCGGCATATCTGCCGGTAAACTCGGCCACGAACGGACGAATCGGGATCATATCCGGCTTTTCGTTCCGCATTGCGGTGACGTAACGATTCAGCCGTTCGGCGTAGCGTGTTTCCATATTGACGACCTGCTTAGTTAAACTGTTTGATACGGATATTCTTGAATTGCACTTTCATCGGCGGGCCGGTATGCATCTGTAGTGCGATGATGCCTCTGGCGGCCGCTTTGTCCTTTTGGTTATCGATGGTTTGCGACATGACTACGCCGTTAATCGCCAGCGTGATTTTGCTGCCCACGGCCGTGATGCAATATTCGTTCCAGTCGTTTGGTTTGATGTGCTTCTGTAGTTCTACCGGATTGCCCAACGCTGTAACATGCTTCTCACCATTCTCATCAATGACGACTTTCTGACCTCGTTTGGCCATCAGTACCCTCCCGTGTACCTCGTAAAGTGCGCCGGTATATGTCACACCGGTTTCGAGATCGGCCTGATAGCCCTTGATATCCCAGTCTGGCATTTCTTGGCTACGGATTTGAATGCCGGAATTGCCGCCGATTATACGGTACGAAAGACGCAACTCAAAGTCGGCCGGTCGGCCGCCGCGCCACATAAGATAGTTGCACTTTTTACACGGCTTTGCCGGGGTGCTCTGCGCCGTAACGGCCCCGTTCTCGACCGTCCACCAACCAGATTTCCCCTCCCAACCTGTCAGATTCTTGCCGTTAAAGATTGGCACAAAACCATCTTCCACGTCCGCGTCCGCCGAAACGGTGCAATGTACGGCTGTCGCCAATATTGTCATTGCAACTACCGTCGAAAAAAATCGCATTACCATTTTTGCTCCTTTGGTTGAAATGTTACGATGTTGGGAAGACCGATTCAGGTATTTTTGATTGTGGACGTAACTGTCTGAAAATACTGCCTGCAAAGCCGCAAGCGGCTGATATTGGTTAAATCTATCCACTGCCGTCGTCGGCGTCTTGTACTAAACACGCATAAGTTGGTATTATATACGCATGATGAATACAGAAGAATTCCAAAATAGCTTCCTCCGACGGCTCGACAACCAGCTACACCTGCGGCAACTGCTCGATTGCCTACCGGAAGTTTATTTTTGGGCAAAAAACCAGCAGAGCCAATTCGTGATGGTCAATCGTGCGCTGTTAAACATATCTGGCCTCAAACACGAAGAGGAAATGATCGGCAGGACCGATTACGATTTCCATCCGCGCGATTTGGCGGACCAATACATCGAGGAGGACCGACGCGTAATGCGGGGCGGTGTGCCGGTGGTAAACCAGGCCTGGTTGGTGTCTGATTCCACCGGCACGTTGAAGTGGTACATTTGCAGCAAGATTCCGCTGTTCGGTGACGGTGGAAAGGTGATCGGCAGCGCAGGGGTAATGCGCGACTACGAGAAGGCCGGCACGGTGCTGGAACCATATCGGGAAATGGAAAATGTAGTCAAATACGTGTTCACCAAATATGCCGAAAAGATCGACGTGCGGCAGCTCGCCGCCATGGCGCACCTGTCGGTAAGCCAGTTCGACCGGAAGTTTAAGCAGGTGTTTCAGATGACACCGCAACAATTCGTCTTGCGAGTGCGTATCAATGCCGCGTGCCTGGCATTAACGTCAACGGACCAAACCGTTGCGCAGATTGCACACCGGACAGGCTTCTATGATCAAAGCTACTTTACAAAACAATTTCGCCGGCAAACCGACACCACCCCGGTCGCATATCGCAATAAGTACCGTCGCACCACGTCGTAAGGACGTGTTTTGAAATGGCTTATCGGCTTCCAATGTGGGTGCCACTGCTGGCTTGTCCAGCAGTGTTTCTTGGGGATATCCATTTCGCACTGCTGGACAAGCCAGCAGTGGCACCCATTTCAAAATACGTTCTAAGGCTGAAGCGATATGGGCATTTTGCTCATTTAGCTACTGTGCTTACAAAACAGCGACGCTTTTCCTCCCCGGCCCCGCTTCACTCACTGACCGGCGTATCTAGCTCGACCTGAAACGATTGAGTCCTCTTCGGTCCCACGGTAAACTGTAAGCCCGACGCGTCAAACGTCTCGTATTTTGCCGGGATTGGTGTGCCGGGGACGATCTTGAATTTTTGGTCTTTCGCCATGTCGATCACCTTGTAATCCGCCTCGTCGTCGCCGAGATCGATAACCAGTTGCTTTGCGTTGTCGAGCACCTTTTTCTCGACCGGTGCGCCGTGCGGAATAAATGCCAAGACACGTTCGACAGTCTTTGCTTCCTGGCCGTTTCCGACCCTGGCCGAAACGACTACTTTGTCTTGGGGTTCGATCTTAACCCGATACGTGCCGACGAGTGCTCCGCCGGCGGCAGCCTTTGTGCCATATTCGAATGTGCCGTTGTCGTCGGTTGTTTGCGAAAACCGAAACTGCGGTTCATCGCAATCGAAGGTCAGCTTGGCGCCGGCAACGGGCGTGCCGTCGGCCAGCGTCACTTTGGCGGTCATCGGATAGTAATTCTGATCGCCCGACCAATAGATATACAATCCGACCATTACAATCAGCAACGTTACAACCCAGGCGCGATAGTTCAACAGCCAGTGGCCCGATTCGCCGCGCAAGGCATCCAACGGTGAACGCCAGACCAACGACTCGCTTTCGGCGGTATGTTTTTGCGGGAAGATGAACGAGCAGACGACCAGAATGATCGACTCGAGCACGGCCAGCAGAAACAACGACAACAGCGAGTTGATTTCATAGTCGCCGATCTTGTTCAGGCCCAACAGCGAGATGGCGACAACCACCGCCCCGATAACTGAGCCGAAGACCAACGTAATTAGCGCTGCCTTGGCGGAAGCTCGACGCCAGAATACTCCCCAGACGAACACCACTGTTGTCGGCGGCGCCACGGCGCAGAACACATCGACCATTGCCTGGAAGATCGTCTTGCCGAGCGAGGCGATGGCCAGCGACCAGACAACGGCAACAACCATGGCGACAAACGTGGCAATCCGTCCGACGGTAATCAACGTGCGGTCGGATGTGTCGGGGGCAAAACGCTTGTAGATGTCGTAACTTACCAGCGTAGCGATCGAATTCAGTGCCCCGGAGACCGTACTCATCAGCGCGGCCAGCAACGCGGCGATGACGAGCCCTTGGGCACCAATCGGCAATATATGGCGGATTAGATGGGAATACGTCTTTCCGGAGTCGACCGCCCCGTTCTCCATCAGCGGCAATGCCGGAATTATTCCTTTGTTGATTAGGCCGAGGCAGATCAGGCCGGGGAGCACAAAAATAAACACCGGCAAAATCTTGATAAAGCCGGCAAACAACGGTCCGATTCGGGCGTTGTTCTCATCCTTTGCACCTAGGACGCGCTGTACGATCGTCTGGTCGGTACACCAGTACCATATGCCCGCGATCCAATAGCCTGTAAGCACGGCATACCATGACAGCCCGGTCGGATCGGTGTCTGGGCGGCACATTGCGAAGTTGACCGGATGCACACAGGTTTTCAGTTCGTTCCAACCGCCTATCATGTTCAGGCCCAACAGCGTGATGCAGATTGCACCGACCAGAAGAACGATCGTTTGGATCGATTCGGTCAACACCACTGCCATAAGGCCGCCTATGATGGTATACAAGGCCGTCGCGCCGGCAATGGCGATGATGGTTACCAGACGATAGTTCTCTGGGTTTTCCACGAATGCACCAAGTAGCGATCCCTCCAGTACAACCGCACCTGTATAAAGCGAGAACCCAATGTGGACCACAACGGCCGAAAAGATCGAAAGCACTGCCAGCCAGTCGCGGCAGGAGCGGTTGTAACGTTTCTCCAAGAAGTCGGGCAACGTGGTCACGTTCGCCCGAATGTAAAACGGCGCGAAAAACAACGCTAAGATAACCAGCGTAAAGCCGGCCATCCACTCGAAGTTTCCATAAAGCAGCCCGGACGTGTAGCCCGACTCTGCAAGGCTGACCAGGTGAATGGTCGAGATATTGGTGGCGAACAGGGCCAGGCCGATCATCGGCCACCTTAGTGACCTTCCGGCCAGGAAGTAGTCGCTTCCTTTCGCTTCCTTTCTCCGCAGTCCGGCCCAGCAGCCCAACAACACAATACCAACCAGATAGACGATAACTATAACCAGGTCGATCGGATGGACCGTCAATCCGGCAGAAGCCCCAGCGGATTCTGTTACCGGGACAATATCCGCTAATAATGTGGGAAACATCATAGGGGCCGGGGGCTAGGGATTAGAATTTGAGCTATTTTTGAACTACTGAAAATACTATATTTAACAAATTTCTGCCAAGCTAACAACCGATTGGCAATACGACTCCGTACCATGGCCTTTTGGAATTCTGCCTCTGCACGGCAATAATATTAGGAGTTGTTTTCTCTCCGCATAGAAGTACAATCAACACTGTACTGAAAATCCCCGGTCCCTAGCCCCCTGCCCCCAGTTACCATGCTCACCGACAACATACTCGACCTGATCGGCAACACGCCGCTGATTCGCCTGAAAGGCGAAAACGTCTACGCCAAGGCGGAGTTCCTGAACCCGGGCGGAAGCATCAAGGACCGCGTAGCTCTGGCAATGCTCGAAGGGGCCGAACGCGACGGACGGCTGAAGCCCGACTCGATCATAGTCGAGCCGACCAGCGGCAATACGGGCATCGGCGTTGCGCTGATCGGACGGCTGAAGGGCTATCCGGTGAAAATCGTCATGCCTGAGGGGATGAGCGAGGAACGAAAAAAGATTATCAAGGCACTCGGGGCCGAGTTGATCCTTACGCCCGACGAGGAGAGCATCCCCGGGGCGGTGAAGAAGGCCGCGGAAATGGCCGCCGCCGACCCGCGAATTTTCATCCCGCAGCAGTTCGAGAATCCCGACAACCCACGCTGCCACTACGAAGACACCGCACACGAACTGTGGCAGCAGCTTCACGGAGAGATAGCCTGCTTTGTGGCCGGGGTCGGTAGCGGCGGCACATTGCAGGGCGTTGGGAAATTCCTCAAGGAACACAAACCGGACGTGAAGATCGTCGCCGTAGAGCCGAAGGACGTTGCCGCACTGCTCGGCCACGAGCCGGGATTGCACCAGATACAAGGCATCGGCGACGGGTTCATCCCGGCCGTGCTCGACGTATCGTTGGTAGACGATGTAATCGAGGTGACCGACGAGATCGCCATCGAGACCACCCGACAACTCGGCCGCGACCTGGGGTTGCTGGTCGGAATATCTTCAGGCGCGAACGTTTGGGCCGCCCGACAGTTGGCCGAGAAGATCGACGGTAACATTGCCACCGTGCTGCCCGATCGGGCAGAGCGGTATTTCAGCACCGCGCTGTTATGATACCAAGTTCAGAAACACACGTTATTATGAGGGATGAAATGGCTGTCACCGACTGGAAAGAAGTTCAGGACCGGAACGTTCGCAAGAAACGAGCCGAAGGTTCCCACAGCAAAAGAAAGAAGCGGGTGGTTGGCGGGAAACCGACTACGGATCTGGTGTTCTCGGCGTATGTGAGTGACAACTCGGAGATTTTCCCCAAAATCCTTAAGCTTCATGTGCCCAAAGGATCGGTGATTGCTGACGTAACGTTCGGCAAAGGTGTGTTTTGGAAGAAGGTCTGTGGGGGACAATATACTGTTCTGGCTTCCGACATAACGGCAAAAGGAAACAATGGGGCTCTTCCGTTTTTTCAAGTTCGGGACGGCATTGACTGTCGGGATTTACCGTATGAGAACGAAAGTATTGATTGCGTGGTTCTCGACCCTCCATATATGGAAGGGCTTTATCGCGGCCAAGAAAGCCATTTGGCCGGTTCCGGAACTCATGAGGCATTTCGTCACCATTATTCTAATGGCAAATCGACCAGTACTGGTCCGAAATGGCACGGTGCAGTAATCGATATGTACATGAGAGCTGGCAAAGAGGCGTATCGTGTGTTGCAAAAAGATGGTATTCTGATCGTTAAATGTCAAGATGAAGTGAGTGCCAATAAACAACGGTTGACCCATATTGAGATCATTACCGGCTATGAATCACTCGGCCTGTATACAAAAGACTTGTTCGTAGTTGTCCGTCGAAACAGGGCCGGAGTCAGCAGACTGAAAAAGCAGGAACACGCCAGAAAAATGCATTCCTACTTTATTGTGTTTCAGAAGCGGAAGGTCAACATATCTTCCGTTGTTTCTCTCGAACCAACTTGTCAAGAAGAATAAACGGATCGTTTACATAGGGCGCCGCAAGCGGCCACGTGACGGGTATCAACGTTTTCAGAAGCTGGTTGCGAATTATGGATGGATACTTTGCATAATTTGACCTTGGTAAATCTTCGTTCAAGGCGAATCCAAAGTCCCATTCCTCACGAAATCCGAATAACCCAACAGCAAGAATATCAAATTCGCCGACCTTAAGACAAGTGGTCGTAATCGACTTGCCGTTAGGCAACTTCACTTCTCGTCTGTCACTTGCATCACATTGAACGGCGCCTCGATACTGCCCTGTTCGTCGATCCTTACGCAAAATTTTGTTGAACTCTGTGTTGGGTATGTAATTGTATCTATTGGATTGTTCCTTCGTCGTTTCAACTCGCATCTTCAATATTCGAGGAATCCAGTCGCCGTCCCGGCCAAGAATCTGTATTGTGTTCGTCTGTAAAGACTTGACTTCAACTTTGAAGTCAAAACCTTTGTACGTCACGACTAGATCGCATTTTTTAGTTCGGTCATGATCATCTTCCTTACGTAATTTCGATGTGCGGTTATCCTGTTCAAATACGTCATGCAATTTTCTTTCTGCGATATACCCACTGATCATGCCTCTCAGGCTTGGATTGCCATTCACAACTGCCGTAAGATATTCAGCCGATATCCCCAATGTTTCAAGGATTGTGCGATTACCGCTCATATTGGTCAAATCAGAAACGGATATATCTAGGGCGTTTGCTATCACCTCGATATTCCGCAACGTCAGATTCCGTTTACCACGTTCAATTCCACTAACGTACGTGCGGTCCAATCCACACCTGTCGGCAAATGCCTCTTGCGAGAGACCCAACAATGCTCGTAGATCACGCACGCGCCGGCCGAATCGTACAAGTATGTCGCTATCTTGAACCATAGCTTGATATCTTACGAAGGAATATGACCTTGCGCCAACGGACTATGAGTCACATTAAATCGTAATATGCCGAGAAACCACGGTGCTCTTGACTTTTTACACTGACATCACATACTTCGGTTTCATTCAATCGATGGAGTATTTATGAGTCGTACGAAGATTACGATCGTCGGGGCCGGCAACGTCGGTGCGACCACCGCACATTGGTGTGCAGCGGCGGAACTGGGCGATATCGTCTTGCTGGATATTCCGCAAACCGAAGATATGCCCGCGGGCAAGGCGCTGGACCTGATGCAGGCCTCGCCGATCGCCGGCTTCGATGCGAACGTCACCGGCACGACCGACTATGAGGACACCGCCGGTAGCGACGTGGTGGTAATCACCGCCGGGGTGCCGCGACGGCCGGGCATGAGCCGCGACGAGTTGCTTGCGACCAATGCCGGCATCGTCGGCTCTGTGGCCGAGCAGATTAAGCGGACCAGCCCCGAGGCGATGGTTATCGTCGTTAGCAACCCGCTAGACGCCATGGTGCAACGTGTCTTGCAGGCCACCGGCTTTCCATCAAAACGTGTGATGGGTCAGGCCGGCGTGCTCGATACGGCCCGATTTCGCACATTTCTGGCCGTGGAACTTGGCGTTAGCGTCGAGGACGTATCGGCCATGCTGCTGGGCGGGCACGGCGACACGATGGTCCCGATGCCGAGTTGCACATCCGTCGGCGGTATTCCCATTACACAGTTGATCGAACCGGACAGGTTGGCGGAGATCGTACAGCGCACACGCGACGGCGGTGCGGAGATCGTCTCGATGTTGAAAACCGGCAGTGCGTATTACGCCCCCGCGGCGGCCGCCGCACAAATGGTCGAGGCGATCGTCCGCGACAAGAAACGCCTGATCCCGTGCGCGGCCTATTGCGACAAGGAATACGGTGTCGGCGGATACTACGTCGGTGTGCCGGTCATACTCGGCGCGGGCGGGGTGGAACGGATTGTAGAATTGAAGCTGAACGCCGAAGAGCAGACAGAGTTCCAGAAAAGCGTCGAGGCGGTAAAGGGACTTGTAGCAACAATGGACACCTTACTGACCATTGACCACTGACCACTAACCACTTAAAAATGCCCACGAAAATTGAACTACCCGACCCTGCCGGACGTTTTGGATCGTTCGGCGGCAGTTACGTGCCAGAGACGCTTACCCATGCGCTGGAGGAGTTGACCGCCGAGTACGACAAGGCGGTGGCCGACGATGTCTTTCATGCGGAACTGGACGAATTGTATCGGAACTACGTCGGCCGGCCGTCGCCGTTGTATCATGCCCTACGGCTGAGCGAACGCTGCGGCGGGGCACAAATCTATCTGAAACGCGAGGACCTGAACCACACCGGAGCACACAAGATCAACAACACGCTCGGCCAGGCATTGCTCACGTTGCGGATGGGCAAGCACCGTGTGATTGCCGAGACCGGCGCAGGGCAGCACGGCGTGGCCACCGCCACCGCCTGCGCCAAGTTCGGCCTGGAGTGTGTCGTTTACATGGGCACGGAAGACATCCGCCGGCAGGAGCCGAACGTGTACAGCATGAAACTGCTGGGGGCCGAGGTCCGGCCTGTCTGTAGCGGGTCGCGGACGTTGCGCGACGCGATCAACGAGACAATGCGCGACTGGATGAGCACGGTCGAGACGACGCATTACATTCTCGGTTCGGTCGTCGGTCCGCACCCATTCCCGAGAATCGTGCGAGATTTTCAAACGGTAATCGGCCGCGAGACCCGTCGGCAATGCATCGAGCAAATCGGTCGGTTGCCCGAGGTAATCGTTGCGTGTATCGGCGGCGGGAGCAATGCGGCCGGTATGTTTTATCCGTTTATCGAAGACAAGGAAGTCGCCATGGTCGGCGTCGAGGCGGGCGGACGAGGCAGCAGCCCCGGTGAACATGCCGCACCGCTGTGCTTTGGCCGGCCCGGCGTGTTGCACGGCAGTTACAGTTACGTGATGCAAGACGACGACGGCCAAACGTGCGACGTGCACAGCATTTCGGCCGGGCTTGATTACCCAGGCACAGGGCCGGAACATAGTTACTGGAAGGAGACCGGCCGGGTCGAATACACCCAGGCCACCGACGACGAAATCCTGGCCGCCTTCGACGCGCTGGCCAAGACCGAGGGCATACTGCCTGCGTTGGAAAGCTCGCACGCTGTGGCCGAGGCCATGAAGCTGGCCGCCAAACGAAACCCCGACGAGGTGATCGTGGTTAATCTTTCCGGCCGAGGTGACAAGGATGCAGCAGAGATTGCCAGACTACGCGGAGAGTAAGTTTAGGTTCATCCAACTTGACAGACTTGATTGTCCTGCTTAGAATCAAAATAAGTAACGTTTCAGCTATATGAAGTATTTCGCGTTTTCGTCCTTTCGGGTTTTCGTGATTCAACTGGATTGGATTCGCAAGAATACTACGAAATCCCGAAAGGACGAAAAAACGAAAGCGTTACTTGGACTAATCATGGCAACATCCAAACAAGCCAGAGCAGGATTCGTCATTTGCGTGGACAATACGGACTACCCCGCGTCCCTAGAATTGCACAAGATATACAAGATTGTGCCCGATGAAGATGCAGCGGCGGATGGGGACATTAGAGTGATTGACGAAAGTGGAGAGGATTATCTCTACTGTCAAGATCGCTTTGTCCCAATCAGAGTGCCCGCTGCAATCAGAGAGTCGCTGGTTCACGCCCACTGATCCAAAGCATTGCCGAACGCTGCGATCACAAAGCTCCTATTAGCAAATGGAATGGAAGGTTGTGTGGCGACCACAATGGTTCAGATGACAAAAGATGAACTCAGGGAAATGATTGAAACCGTTGTCGAGCAGAAGTTGCTGGAAATGCTCGACGACCCCGATGAAGGATTGTCCATTAGAGGATCAGTGCGCGATAGGCTCTTGCGCCAGAAGCAAGCCGTTGCTGCAGGTGAACGTGGTGAGCCGCTTGAAGAAGTCACACGACAACTTGGGTTGGAGTGATCGCCGTGTATCGCGTCCGCATCTTGGAAGCAGCCGCCCGTGAATTGGCACAGTACGACATAAGGGAATGACGAGCGGTGAATATCAGATACTACATTGATCCTGACACGGGGCACCCGCATGTGTACATTCATGATGTGTTTGAATACGAAGTTGAGCAAATACTCCGTCGCCCTGGAGAGGATCGTCCAGGCTCAAACGGATCGCGTGTCGCAATTGGCCGGACCGAAACTGGTCGGTACCTGCGCGTGATTTACGTACCCGATCCGGAACCGGACAGCGTTTTTGTGGTCACTGCATACGAGTTGACAGGAAAACCACTGACGGCATACCGACGGCGGTGTCGTCGGAAAGGAAAAAGATGAAACAGAGCAAGTTCCCTCCTGGATGGGATGAGAAACGAGTTCGTGAGGTCTTGGAACATTACGAAACTCAAACCGAAGATGAGGCAGTTGCCGAGGACGAGGCCGCTGCGGAAGACTCATTCCAGACCATCATGGAAGTTCCTAATGACCTTGTGCCGAAAGTGCGCGAACTCATTGCCAAGCAGATGAGTTGAACACATGTCTTCCATCGACGCACTGTTCGAACAACTTCATGCCGCCGGTCGCAAGGCGTTTATGCCGTTCATCACGGCCGGCGATCCGGACCTGAAATTCACCGCCGACGTGCTGCGCGAGTTGGTCAAGCGCGGCAGCAGCATGTGTGAACTTGGCATCCCGTACAGCGACCCGATCGCCGACGGGCCGGTAATCCAGGCGTCGTACACCCGGGCACTGGAGAAGAACGTCCGCCTGGCCGAAATTCTCGATATGACCAGCGGCGTAACCTCACAGATAGACGCCCCGATTGTAACCATGGTCAGCTACGCTATCGTCTACCGCCACGGTTTGGAGAGGTATGTAGCCGACGCAAAGGCAGCCGGTGTAGCAGGTGCGATCGTACCCGACCTGCCTGTCGAAGAGTCCGGTCCGCTGGCCGAAATCTGCCGCCGCGAGGATTTTAGTATCATACAACTCATCACACCGACCACACCTCGCGACAGGGCATTGCAAATCGCCGAGCGGACCACCGGGTTTATCTATTACGTCTCGGTGACCGGTATTACCGGCGAGAGGAACGAATTGCCGCAGAAACTCCTTGATGAGGTCGGTTGGCTTCGTCGTCAGACGCCGCTGCCGATCTGCATCGGCTTTGGCATCAGCAAGCCCGAGCACGTAAAAATGCTCGCACCGGTGGCCGACGGGCTGATCGTCGGCTCGGCGATAGTCCGCCGCATAGCGGAAGCTGCAACCAGACCGCGTAAAGACGTGCTGAAAGAGATCGGCAATTACGTATCAGAGTTGCTTGCGGCGATGGAAAGCTGAGCGGTCGGCCTCTGAGAACGTGTTTTGAAATGGCTTATCGGCCTCCAATGGGTGCCACTGCTGGCTTGTCCAGCAGTGCGAAATGGATATCCCCAAGAAACACTGCTGGACAAGCCAGCAGTGGCACCCATTTCAAAACACGTTCTGACGAAAGACACGTGGATTTCATAGTGTGTTTGAAGTATGCTAAAGGAATGTCCTGGCCGCTTGCTTCACACTTCAGCACGATGTTGCAAAACCCCAGGGTTGCGTTCCGCGACCCCAGGCTACAGCAATGCAACGTCGAAATGGACGAGCGATGGCAGCCGCGGCCTTGGGCCGGCACACATGCGGTGGTCTACAAGGGCATCGGAGCCGACGGAAAACCATTCGCCATACGTGTGTTCAACACCGAGTTGCCCGAGCGTCGTGAACGATATAGGCAAATCGTTGCACACCTGAAGAACCGCAGACCGAAGTGCCTTATCGAGTTCGAATACCGCGACCGCAGCATCCGGTCGGCCGGCGACGGCAAGTGGTACCCGATGATCGTCATGGAGTGGGTATCCGGCAACACGTTGTTCAAATGGGTTCGTGACCAGTGTTTGCGTGAGAACAAGGCAGCAATGGCCGTCGCGGCCCAGCGTTGGGTCGAACTGGTTCGGGAGTTGGCCGAATCGTCGCTTGCACACGGCGATCTACAGCACGCCAACGTAATGGTCACCGAGGACGGCGAACTGAAGCTGGTCGACTACGACTGCATGTGTGTTCCTTCGCTGGTCGGGCAAAGGAATCTTGAAATCGGCATCGAGCCGTACCAGCATCCCGGGCGTAATGAAAACACGCTGCTGTCGATGGACATGGACAATTTTTCGGCGATTGTAATTTACGTTGTATTGCGGGCGTTGGCGGCCGAGCCGCAACTTTGGCACGCCTACGTCGAGTTGCCCTGCTATGACAAGCTGCTGTTTCGCACAGAGGATTTTCACGACCCGGCCGGCTCTGCACTCTATGCCGAGTTGATGAAGTCTCCGGACGTGGAAGTCCGCGACCTGACCGAGCAGCTTTTCTCACTGGCACGAGATTCGATCAATCGCGTCCCGCCGCTTGTGCATCTGGCCGACTCCTTCGCAAAGGTGGAGCAACTGCTGCAACAGCAGCAGTGGGAGCAGGCCGTCGCGATGCTCAACCGCCGTGGACACCTGCGAGACGCCCCAAAGCATCTGCACCTGCTCATACAACAGGCCTACGAGCACGTGTGCCGAAAGCAGGCGTGGGAGGCATATTGCCGTGTCCCGGCAAAAACCGGCGAACAGAACGATCGTGAACTGGTCGACGCCTGGAACGAAGTGCTGTTTGCAAATTATGAACCTGCCCAGCAGCAGCGAGCCCTGGTGGAGGAAGCCAAACGGCACGTTGCGCTGCTGGACCGGTTGACCCACCTGGTGCAGCAGTCGCAAAAGACGATTACGCTTTACGGCGAGCAGATGATCGTGGAAGTCGGGTCGAAACTTACGCAGGGTTACCAATACGCCATGCATGGGCGTGTCGAGGATGCCCGGCGTCGGGTAGCGGCAGTCGCGCGATTGGAAAGGCTGCTCGAAGAAGCATCATCAGAAGCGGCGATTGTGGCGGCATGGCAGACGGCAATCGAAGCAAAATGCGAACCGTTGTTGAGAGATCGGTGGCGCAGCCGAGTTGAATTGGCCCGGCGCAGGGCACCGGTCTTGAAGACACTTTACGACATGCCTGACGGACTCACACAGGATGAGCGAGATCAAAGGCTAATCGACGCATGGCAGGAAGACTTGTTATACGGCTGTCGTGAGGCCGACCGATGGCGGTCGGAGTACAAAGCGGCGGTTGGACGAAAGGCGGAAAGAGGAAACTAAATTCCGTTTAGAACGTGTTTTGAAATGGCTTATCGGCCTCCAGAGGGTGCCACTGCTGGCTTGTCCAGCAGTGTTTCTTGGGGGCACTGCTGGACAAGCCAGCAGTGGCACCCTTTTCAAAACGCGTTCTTAGAATGGAAAAGTCGCTTACGGCTTCGCGGCCCCCCGACGCCGTCCGGGGGCTTTGGATACTGACCACTGACCACTATTCCTAACATGACACGCACACCGTATTCGCAAGAGATCAGCAGGCAGAACAAGGCACTGTTTTTGTTCCTGCTGAACCAGTCGTTCTCTATGGAAGGACTGCTGGGCGGCACGACCGATCGCAAGTGCGACGAGTTGGCATCGGCAATCAACGTCTGGCTCCAAAACATGACGATCCTCTCAAGTGGCGAGGATGGGATCAAGGACTGGATGGACGTCGGCGTGTTAGGCTATCGGACCGACGCTCAGACCAATCCGATTATCGAGTCTGCACTGCAAGTCGCTCCGGCCGACCGACCGGCCGTATCGATTGCACAGCTCGGTACCAACCCGGCACGAATCGACACAAAGATACAGCATATCCCCGACGAACAGACCGGCGAGATGATCAAGGTACCGGCCGAGGTGCCGGTGTGGATAGATCCGAAGGCGGAAGGTGGCTCGCCGATGTGCCATGTGCTATACCGTGTGCACGAGACGCTCAACGAATGGATCGGGCGCCATCAGAACAGCTTCCCGCCGATTGTGGTTAACATTACCGACGGCCGGTCGCAAGACGGCGATCCGACGCCGTACGCCGAGGCGGTGCGGAAGCTGTCTACCAACAACGGCAACGTGCTGATGATGAACTGCCACCTCTCGACGACGGCGACCGATCCGCTACTGTTTCCTACCGGTGAGAAGGGACTGCCGGATGAGTTGGCCTGGGTGCTGTTCCGCACCTCCAGCGTTCTGCCCGAACCGTTTCACCGATATGCCGTGGCTGAAGGTATTCCATTGCAGGAGAACGCTCGCGGTGTGGTGTTCAATGCCGATATGACCTGCTTGATCCGATTCCTCAATATTATAGCACAAGTAGTGTTGAAGCCGCACTAACCATAACGCACTTTTTACGTGCCGCCCCCGTCGTAAATTTTCGCTATATTAGATGTACTTCACTTTCACGGCAACGTCGACAGTGGTAAAATAAATCTGGAGTTGGGACGATGAATGTAGACCATATACTGGAAACGTTAAACGGGCATCAGGTGGCGTACATTCTCATTGGCGGGATGAATTTCCTGCTTCGGCACACTCCGGTGCTCACGTATGATGTGGATTTATGGATTGATGATACGCCGGCAAACCTCGATCGCTGCGAGAAAGCGCTCGGCGAACTTCAGGCAGAATGGGGGGCAACCGATAATGATTGGGGATCGGTTAGCAACAAAACACCAGGGTGGCTCGGTAGCCAGGCAGTGTTCTGTCTGACCAGCCCGCACGGTGCTGTCGATATATTCCTCTCAGTCACGGGTCTGAAATCCTGGGCGGAGTCTCGCGCCAAGGCCAAAACAGAAAGCACCGCCAACGGTGTTGAATTTATTGGACTTTCTGATGACGATATGTTAAAATCACAAATGGCGCTGTCGAAAGAGGAACGCAACGAACAACGAATTCGCGTTCTGAAACAATCAGTTGACCTGACCGAACATGGACGGCAAAATTAACGACGATCTGAAACGCCGCGAAGAACAAAAGCGGGAAACAAACTGGAACGAAGCTCAACGATGGTGCGCCTTACAAGAGACCATTACCTGGGCAGAGTCTCAGAACACAGTTCAACGCAACACACCGAAAAAGTGCCTTGAACTTCAACATGCAAAACTCCCCACCAACAATAATTTGTAGTGTGCGTGGGTGGTAAGCGGTAGATGCCGGACACTTTTTCGTCCGTTCAGCCGCCGTGCTTGCTCGGCGCGTGAATATGCTTGCGACCGTTCTTGCGCCACCACTGGATTTTGTTATGATAGGATTTATGCATCCGCGGAAATTCTTCAAGAATCCGGCCGCTTAAATCGTACACCTCCGTCCATCGTTTTTGCGACGCAAGGAGTTTGCACGAGAGGTACATGCCCGTAAACGAGGCGTTTGGATTCTCTTTCAGCCCAGCCATCCGCCGGTAATATTCGAGTGCCTGCCGCAGCCGATTGCTGCACCACACGTCGTGGATGCAGCCCATCACCAGCAGTGCCTCGACGTTTTTCGGGTCGTCATGGAGCACTTCGTTGAGAAGGTTTTCGGCGGTGTCGAAGTATCTGTCCATTTTGAAAACTGG
>Ga0255384_10055_pt2 | contig 19846 bp, 18 predicted proteins | sample ANMaggSeSYBR01F7_FD_182106 | JGI IMG/M metagenome (GOLD analysis project Ga0255384, IMG submission 182106) | Sediment cell enrichment communities from methane seep in Santa Monica Basin, California, United Staets - ANME aggregate JGI... | ecosystem: Environmental > Aquatic > Marine > Cold seeps >... | reverse complement strand
GAAATGCATGCATAATGATGAATTATCTTTCTACTAAAGAGGAATTGATAGCGCTTGATATTTCAAATTAGATGACTACTCGGTTTAAAAATAAAGGATTCAACAATTTTGAGAAACATAACTATGTCGGTTGTGGAATTTGTGTGAATATATGTCCGCAAGGATTTAAAATTGTAATTTATTTTTAAAGCTCTTAGAATAATTTAATTTATTTTATATTTTTGTTAGAATATCTACACCTTTGGATGTCACAAGAACAGTATGTTCAAATTGAGCACTAAGACTCCCATCCTCAGTTGTTACTGTCCAACCATCTTCTGAAGACACCTTGACTTCATATGACTTCCCCATATTAATCATTGGTTCAATGGTAAAAATCATTCCTTCCTGAAGCCTGATTTTATTTCGCAAGCTGTAGTGATGATACACTTGTGGTTCTTCATGAAAATTTTTTCCAATGCCGTGCCCTACAAAATCACGCACGATTGAATAACCGAATTTACTGATATATTTTTCTATTGCTTTACCGATTTCATAAAAATATTTCCCCGGCTTCACTGCTTTTATTCCCCGATACATGGCATTTTCTGTACGCCTAACTAAGTATTTTGCTTCTTCGTCTACATTACCAATTAAGTAGGTCTTTGATGTATCTCCATGATAACCGTCCAATTTAACGGTAACATCTATGTTGATAATGTCACCGTCTTTCAAGATTTCCTTCTCAGAGGGAATCCCATGGCATACTACATTGTTTATTGACGTACAAATGCTTTTCGAAAAACCATTGTAATTCAATGGAGCAGATATTGCTCCGTGTTTTTTAGTAAAATTTTCGCAAAGATCATTCAAATATAAAGTAGAAACTCCTTCTTTAACAAAAGGGCTAACATAATTTAGTAGTTTTGCCGCCAATTCTCCTGCTTTTCTCATCATTTTAATATCATATTTATTTTTTATATATATCATCTTTTTTTAGTCCCAATAAAATAATTTTATTATTTTTTATAACAACTCTGCTACAATAAAGTTGCAAATTGCCGGTTTTTGAAAAATCCAAACCCTCAAAAAGTCTTTTAATTTTATTTTTCTAAAAGTTTTGATTCGTCGTAGGATATTTTATTCTGCTTTTTATCCTGATGCCTTTCTAAAGCCAACTGAATCAGTTGGTCAATTAAATCAGGATAAGATATACCGCTCGCTTCCCACAGACGGGGGTACATACTGACAGAAGTAAAACCGGGGATGGTATTAATTTCACTTAAATATATTTTATTTTCTTTTTTGCTGACGAAAAAATCTACTCGAGCCATCCCGGCAGCATCAACGGCTTTAAAAGCACGAAGGGCAATCTCTTGAACCTTTTGTGATACTCCATCAGGTAAATCTGCCGGAACAATTAATTGCGTTTCCTTATCTATATATTTTGAATCATAATCATAAAATTCTCCTGCCGGTCTGACTTCTCCCACTACCGAAGCCCTGGGTTCATCATTCCCCAAAACACTGCATTCTATCTCTCTTGCTTCTTCTAATCCCTCTTCAATCAAAATCTTTCTATCATAAGAAGAGGCTAAATCTATGGCTTTCTCTAATTCTTTTTTCTTGTGAACTTTAGTTATCCCTACACTCGAACCTAAATTGGTGGGCTTTACAAAAAGAGGATATTCGAAGTCATCTTGAACTAAAGATAAGATTTTCTCTTTATCTTTTTGCCACTCTTTTCTTTTAATAGTCATCCACTTTAATATGGGTAAATCTCTCTGTTTAAATATTGCCTTCATTAAATCTTTGTCCATAGAAATCGCAGAAGCGGCTACTCCTGCCCCCACATAAGGAATATCCGCTAACTCCAAGAGGCCTTGTATTGTTCCATCCTCTCCATAAGGACCGTGTAATACCGGGAAGATTAGGTCTAATCTTTCTAAAATCGAGCTTTTATCTAATCTTTGATTATTGTCTATACGGACCAGGGCTCTATCGGAAGGGTCATTCAATAAAATTACTGTGTTCTTCCCTTTGATTTTGCCAGATTGAAGAGCCAGTTCAGAATCCTGGGGAGATATCCATCTGCCTTCTTTGGTTATACCGATGGGTACTACGGTATATTTATCTTTATCTATTGCTTTAATAATTGAGGAGGCGGAACAAAAAGAAACCTCATGTTCTCCTGATCTTCCTCCAAAAATTAATCCTACTTTTATTTTTTTAATTTTCATATTGTGCCTTTCTTCCCAATGTTTTTAAATTATCTTTATTTTTCATAAATTTATTGTATAGAAATTTCCTTTTTCCGTAATTCCTAATTCGTGTATAGTATATAGCGAAAAACGAAAAGCGCAAAACGTAAACCCATAGCTCAAAATTTAAAATTTAAATATATTGTTTTATCTATTGGATTTCATCTTTATTATCTCGTATAATATAGCAAAATAAAAAGATAAAGAAGCAAAAACTAAAACTTAAAATTTAGTATTGAGAAAAAAGTTTTACGTTTTGAATTATGGTTTTGCATTTTTAGCTTTAAACTTTTAGTTATATAATGATAACTGTAAACCGAGAACTGAAAACTTATCTTTAATTAGTGAATCGGTCAATTATCTTATCTTGTATCTTGAATTTGTATTTTTAACTAGTTAACCAGGTAACCAACTAACTAGCTAACCAAATTATCTTGTATTTAATACTAACGACTATTCACTATTCACTAACGACTATTTTTATATCTCCACAGTTCCGTCTTCAATATCTAAATATAGCAGTCTGTTTTGAAAGAGTTTATCGCTTCTTTTCTTGTTTTCTTTAATTCTTTGAGAATTATTTCTCCTTTTTGGTTTTTCGTATTTTCTTTCATGAGATTCATCCATTGTACTTAAATTATATGATGAATGTTGAGATTATCCGGGCGTATGCAATACGCCCCTACTCTTTCTTAGTAGTCTTGTAATTTGCAACTGTTTTTTCTTTCTTTTCTACCCGCTCTACGCTGAACGCTATACGCTATCTTTGTATTTGGCCTTTAATTTTTCTAATCTTTGCTTAATCTCTTTTTCAAATCCCCTATCGGTAGGAAAATAATATCTCTTACCTTTTAATTCTTTAGGGAGATGTTCCTGAACAATATATCCATCCTTAAAATTATGGGCATATTTATAATCTTTCCCGTAATCTAAATTTTTCATTAAAGTAGTGGGAGCATTACGAATAACTAAAGGAACCGGCAATGGTCCCCACCTTTTAATGTCTTCCTGGGTAAGCTTATAACCTTTGTAGAGGGCGTTACTCTTGGGGGCACAGGCTAAATAGGTAGCGGTCTGAGCCAAAGCTAAATTTCCTTCGGGCATTCCTAAAAAATGTACTGCCTGCATAGCTGCCACTGCTACCTGTAAGGCCTAGGGGTCAGCATTCCCTATATCTTCCGAGGCAAATCTCACCAGACGCCGGGCAACATAGAGGGGATTTTCTCCGGCTTCAAGCATACGGGCTACCCAGTAGATAGCAGCATCGGGATCTGAATCGCGCATACTTTTATGCAGGGCAGAGATAATATTATAATGTTCTTCCCCGGTCTTATCATAACGCAAGCATCTCTTTTGGACTACCTCTTCGATAATTTTTAAAGTTATGTTTCTTATACCTTGTGTATCTGGCTTGGTAGTTATCACCGCAAATTCTAAAATATTTAAAGCTATCCGAGCATCTCCATAGGCAAGTTCAATAATAAAATCTAAAACTTTTGGTTCTGATTTCACCTTATATTTTCCCAGACCTTTTTCTTTATCCGGTAAAGCCTTTTCCAAAATATTTTTCAAATCTTCCGGAGATAACGGTTCTAATATATAAACAGTAGACCTCGATAAAAGAGGGGAAATAACCTCAAAGGAAGGATTTTCGGTGGTAGCTCCAATTAAGACTATGGTTCCATCTTCTACATAGGGTAAAAAAGCATCCTGCTGGGCTTTATTAAATCTATGAATTTCATCCACAAACAAGATGGTCTTCTGATTGTAATATCTTCTTCTATCCTGGGCTTCTTTGATAATTTTCCTCAAAGCAGGCACACCTGAAACTGCTGCGCTGAAAGGAACAAAATGGGTCTTGGTTATTTTAGCGATAATTCTGGCCAAGGTTGTTTTTCCGGAACCGGGTGGACCCCAGAGGATAATCGATTGCAGCTCATCTTTTTCGATAGCCTGGCGTAAAGGTTTCCCCGGGCCAATAATCTTTTCCTGCCCCAGGAAGTCTTCTAATTTTTCCGGCCTGATCCTATCGGCAAGAGGAGCACTACTTAATTTATTTTTTTCAAAATTATCAAAAAGTTCCATTAAAAATTACCTTAATCATATTTTATTTAATTTTATCATCTTTCCGGGTATTTTAGAAATTCTTTACCCGGTAGTTACTTATTTATCTTTTCAAACTCATCTTTTAAAATACCCATTAAGATTACATCATAGTATTTTCCACTATAAAATTGACCTTTTCTTAACCTTCCTTCTTCTTTAAATCCGCATTTCTCATAACAACGTACACCCCTCTGATTATAATCAAAAACTCTAAGATATACTTTGTATAAATTCATCTGATTAAAAGCATGGTCAAGCAGGATTTTTGTGGCATCTGTACCATAACCCTTACCCCAATATTCTTTATTGCCAATTACAATTCCTAATTCTGCATTCCTATTCTTCCAATCAATTTTATGTAAACTAATCTGGCCTATATAATCTCCCTCTTTGGTTTCCATAACCAAATTCTTCTCTGCATCATTATGGCTCATCGCCCTTTCTAAAAACTTTTCCTCTTCTACCCGGGAAACCGGATATAGAAAGGCAGATAAATACTTAGTAACTTCCCGGTCATTTACCCATTTCATTATCTCTTCCAGATCTTTCTTCTCCATAGCTCTTAAATTTACCAATTTTCCTTTAAGCATAATCTTTCCTCCCTAAAATGAACCTTTTGTGCCAGGCACTTTTTTTTATTTAAAAAAAATATAAATTATTTTTTATTATAGCAGGAATTTTAAATTATTTGTAGAAAGTATAAGAAGGAGGTATATTTAATGGTTAATAAATTAAAAGTAGCTTGCCTTCAAGTAAGCGCAAGAGAGTATGAGGATAGATACGAAAATAAAGAAAATATCTTAAGAATGATTGACAAGGCAGCTGAAAGTCATCCTCAATTAATGGTCTTGCCGGAATGTGTTTATCCGGCCTATTATATTTCTCCACTAATCGTAAAAAATTCCTTAGAATTACAGAAATCAACTTTAGAACTAATTATCGAAGTTAAACAAAGAGCTAAACTGTATAAATGCTATATAGCCTTGGGAATAGTTGAAACTGACCTAATTGAAAATATTTTTTACAACTCTGCTTTACTTATCAATCCGGAAGGCCAGGAGATAAGCCGCTTCCGAAAATCTTACCTCTGGCATTTTGATACTCGCTGGTTCTGTACCGGTGAACAATATCCGGTAGTTGAGACTGAATTCGGAAAGGTGGGAATGTTTATCTGTGCTGATGGACGACTCCCTGAAATAGTTCGTTGTTTGAGTTTGCAAGGAGCGGACATTTTGCTTGACCTTACCAACTGGGTCACTTCAGGATTTGAGAAAGAAACCCTAACTAACCCTCAGGTAGAATATATGATTCCAACACGTGCCCTGGAAAACCGAGTGTGGATAATTGCCGCCAATAAAGTGGGGATGGAGGCAAAGAGTATATTATATTGTGGAAAAAGTGCTGTTTTCACACCTGATGGCCAGATAGCCAAAATTGCCTCTTCTTTCCAGGAAGAAATTCTCTTTTATGAAATTTCACTTGAGGAAGCGATAGATAAATCCATTGACAATCAAATAAATATAATCAATGACCGCAAACCGGAACTTTATTCCGAATTGGTTCAACCTACTGATACTTTACCCATCTATTCTATTATGAAAAAAAAGACTAACCCTAAAAATCCGAATCCGCTTACTGCAGTAGTGCAAATAGAATTTGGAGATAATTTTAAAAAATATCTCCAAAAGATAGAATTCTTCATAAATAATTTATTGGAACAGGAAACTAACATTATTATCTTTCCCGAATGTGATTTTATCTTTCCCGAAAAAGGAGAAGAAATCCTCCATAAAGTCAAACAAATGACTAAAGATAAAAAAGCGGTCTGTGCTATTACCTTAGTTGAAAAAGCAGGCGAGTGCTATTACAAAACCACCTTTCTTATCGAATCAGGCAAACTCCGGGGAAAATACAGAAAGACTCATTTGGAAAAAGAAGAAAGGAATCTTTTTTCTTCTGGAGATTTAGGCCTTCCGGTATTTAAAACTTCTTATGGTTACATAGGAGTAATGATGGGTTATGAAGGAATCTTCCCGGAAATATCCCGTACCCTAACCCTTAAGGGGGCAGATTTAATTATCTGGCCCAGTAAATTTAGCAATGACAGACAGATTAATATCTGCCGCAGCAGAGGAGCGGAAAATAAAATATTTATTGCCTGTTCTAATTCCATTTCTCATCAAAGCAATGGTCATAGCCTCTTAGCTTCTCCTTCGGGACAAATATTAACCTCCTGTCTAGGCAAAGCTGAGCAAGCCAGCCTTTCTTCACTTAATCTTTTACTTTCTCGGAATAAGGACATTGTCCCCCATACTAATACTATTTTAAACAGAAAGCCCGAAACTTATAAAATTCTGATACAAAAAATAAAATAAAAATATATTCCATTAATTTAAATCAACCAAGGGAGGTAAATTTTGAAAACAGAACTCATAATTAATTTAACAGCCGGTGGGGGGAAGCCCCGCTCCCATCTAAAAACAATTTTTAAATATTTAGAAGAAAATGGATTTGATTTTAAAGTCAGCTATACTTCACATCATGGTGAGGCGATAGAACTTGCCCGAAAAGCTGCTGATAGAGGGATAGATCTTATCGTGTCAATTGGTGGAGATGGAACAGTAAACGAAATTGTAAACGGAATTATGAAATCAAAAAATGATCCTTCTTTGGGAATAATCCCTTTAGGATGGGCTAATGATTTTATTAAAAGCACTGGTATTCCCTCTGACACAATTAAAGCTTGTAAAATTTTAGTTAAAGGTAAAACTAAAAAAATAGATACAGGGCTAATTGATGGCCAAACATATTTTGCTAATATCCTTGGGGTAGGATTTGATGCAGAGATAGCCCAGCTCGCCAATCAAATGAAAAGCAAACACCCCAATTTGCGCATTCTTGGTGCATTTGTTTATATCTTCGCTACCATAAAAAAACTTCTTTCTCCTTTTGGCTACCACAATGTAAAGATAAAATTCGATGGGCAAGAAATCCATTCTAAAATTCTATTTATTGCTATTAGTAATGGAAAGTTCTACGGAGGTAGATTTAAAATTACTCCGGAAGCTATATTAGATGATGGTTTGTTAGAAATATGTACAGTTGAAGAAATGGGAAGACTCAAATATCTTATGAGTATCCCTAAAGTATTTAAAGGTACGCATGAAAGTATTAAGGGGATAAATTTTTATAGAGCCAAAAAGATAGTGATTCAATCTTCAGAACCTGTTCTGGCACAAGTAAGCGGTGAAGTGATTGAAGGTCAAAAGGAATTTAATATCACCCTCCTGCCAAAAAGCTTAAAATTAATTGTCCCATAGATTGGTTACTTGGTTAGTTGGTTATTTGGTTAATTAGTTGGGAATAGACTATAAGAAAATAAGGAAAGGGGAATTTGAGTTAGCTGGTTATCTCGTAAGATGGTTATCTAATTAATTAGTTAATGAATTATTATTATTAAAGCAGTTAACTATTTTAACTTGCACTTTTTGTATTTTTTTTACACTTATAACCCGCACCTATACGCTATACGCTCCACGCTAAATTTGTTCGCTAACGACTATTTTGCTATCTTCCCTTATTTTTTCTCTTCTTCTCTTCATACATCATCTGATCAGCTATTCTGATTAATTCATCCATCGATTGAGGATTAGCGGGATCGTAATCAGAAAATCCTGTGCTAAATCCTATTTTATAAGGTTTTTGGGAAATCTGATTTAACCGAACTAATTCCTTGCTTAATCTCTTTCTGATTATAGGTATTTCGTTTAAAGAACTATCTAAGAAGATTACTAAAAATTCATCCCCTCCCATCCGAGTGATAATATCTACCTCTCTTAAGATAGATTTAAAAAGTTTTGCTACTTGGACCATGGCTCTGTCCCCTTCTTCATGACCAAATTCATCATTTATATCTTTTAGACTATCTAAATCGCTATAAGCTAACAATAAAGGAGATTTATCTCTTTTAGATAATTTTAATTGTCTTTGAAGAAGTTCTAAACCATACCCTCTATTATATGCTCCGGTAAGGGTGTCATAATGAGCTAATCTTTTCAGTTCCTCCTCCATCCTTTTTCTTTCTATGGCAGTAGCTATCTGACTAGAGACAAATTCCATAAGTTTAATATCTTCTTCGTGATAAAGATTAGGATCGGTGTAGCTTTGGACAGCCATAGCCCCGATGACTCTATCTTCTACTTTTAAGGGGACACCTAACCAGATAATTTTGTCAGTGATACTGCCAACGACGTTTAATTCTCTTTGAGCAATCATCTTCTGTAGCTTCTTATAATCAACCAGTAAGGGTTGATCAGTCTTTATGACATAGACACTAAGAGAATTAGTCTCGCTGAAATTGATAATGGCGAAATCCTTATCTTTTTCATCTACAAAATAAGGAAAGTGAATTTCATCTTTTTGATAATCTATTAAAGCAATCAAGAAATTAGTGGTATCAATGATATTACCTAATTCTTTATGAATTATAGGATAGAGCTGATCAAGAGAGATGGGAGAGTTAGCGGCTTTAGAAATATTGTAGAGTACTTTTTGCAAATTGTCGTTCCTTTTTCTTTCTGTAATATCCTGATATAAAGTGATAATCCCTTTTACCTTATTATTAATCTTAATTGAGGAAGCAGATATAAATACCGGGAATATGCTTCCATCTTTTCTTTTTCTGTATGTTTCATAATTTACAAAATGTTTTTGGGATTTTTCGGTGTAATATTTTCCTTCATCCATTTTTTCTTGAGTATGAATTATGCCTTCATCAAGGTTTTTTCCTTTAATTTCATCTAAAGTATAACCGAACAATTTTGTAAATTGAGAATTAACATATAGAATATTACCCTTTTTATCGGTATAAACTAAGGCTTCCGGTATTTTCTTAAAAAGGCTGGCAAATTCCTGCTGGCTCTTATTAAGAGCTTCTTCGTCCTGTTTTCGCTTTATCGCAGTAGCCACCTGTGAGGAAACGAATTCCATAATTTTGATGTCTTTCTGGGTGTAGAGCTTAGAGTTAGTATAACTTAAGACGGCCATTGTTCCAATTACTTTACCTTCTATATTTAGAGGTACTCCTAACCAAAGAATCCCTTCGGTTAAAGTACCCAAATGAGACAGAATTAATTCTCCTCTCTCAATCATTTTATTAATCTGTTCACGCTCGACTAAAAGAGGCCAGCCAGTTTTAATTACATGAGCAGAAAGTGAACCAACATTATCATATTCTAAAGTAATAGAGATATTATCTTTCTCGTCAAAAAAATAATCATAATGTATTCTGTTTTCTTCTTTGTTGAGTAAGGCAATATGAAAATTAGTAGTATCAATGATGTTGCCTAATTCTTTATGGATAATTTTATAAAGTTGGTCAAGAGTAATAGAGGAATTGGCAGCCTTAGAGATATTGTATAAAACCTGTTGGAGTTTTTCGTTCTGTTTACGTTCGGTGATGTCCTGATATACTGAGATAAAACCATTCTTTTTTCCTTTTATTCTTACCGGAGCAGAAGAGATATGTACTGGGAATAAAGTTCCGTCTTTCTTTTTCCTTACTGCCTCATAGTTCAAAGGTCCTTCAAAGCCGTTTCTGCTTAATCCCTTCCCTTCTTCTATCTTGTCGGGAGAATGTATCATACCATCATCAATATTTCTACCTTTAACTTCCTCTAAAGTATAGCCGAAAAGTTTGGTAAAGCGGAAGTTAATATCTAAGATATTAGCTTTTTCATCCAGATAGACTAAGGCCTCAGGGCTACTCTCAAAGAGGCTAGCAAATTCCTGCTGACTTTTGCGTAAATTTTCTTCTACCTTCTTGTGTTCGGTAATATCCGTAAAAATACCTTCTACTCCAGCAACATTCCCTTCTTTGTCATAATAGTAATGGCTGGAAGTAGAGACAATAACCGGGGTACCATCTCTTTTTTTTATGGTTACTTCATAGCCTTTAACGCTCCCCTTTCTCTTTTTCAGTTCTTCTAAAAAACTTTTTCTGTCTTCAGGGATATAATACAAATCTTTAGCGAGATTTTTTCCTATGATCTCTTCGGGGGAATTATATCCCAGTAATTTAACCCCAGGAAGATTTACCATCACGATATTTCCTTTTCTATCTGCACGATAGTAAACTCCGGGCATATTCTCGAAGAGAGTACGGTATTTTTTCTCGGATTGTTTTAATATTTCTTCAGCTTTCTTCTGGTCAGTGATATCTCTGGTAACAAAAAGCAGTTGATTCCCTACAATATTTACATCACTTTGAAGGTATCGCCAATTTCCCTCTTTATGTTTAAAACGAAATTCAATTCTCTTGGTAGTAGGTAATTCTTTTCCAGTGAAAATCTTTTTTAACTTATTATTAACATAATTTTTTAATATTGGAAATAATTTCTTTTTGTCGTCAGGATGTATAAAATCAAAAGGAGATTTCCCGACTAATTCTTCAGGTTCATATCCGGTGCTTATTTTAACAGAAGGACCGACATAGGTATAAACCGGACGTAAATTAAAAGTGGCAAAAGAAATTACATCACTGGCGTTTTCAGCAATTAGACGGTATAGTTCCTCAGATTTCGCTAATTTTTTCTCTGTTTGTTTATGGCTGGCTTTTACATTTTCTAACTCGGCAATCTTTTTACGCAAATAAAACAATTCATTGATAGGTTGTTTTTTAGCCTTTTCACCATCTTTCATATTATCCATCCTCAAACTTTAATTTTTCCTATTATATTTATACTCTATAATAATATCTTAAATTCCTTCTTTTTTCAAAAAAATAATCTAAGAGATAGCGCTATAGATGGGAGAGTTAATTTACTAAGCTTAAAAATGGTAACAGGACAGGCATTCCCCGTTTTCACAAAAATAGGCCCGCCTGTTAAGGTAGGGGTCGGATTTATCCGACCCGAATCTTTGCTAATTTCATTCTCTCGAAAGCGGGAATCTATCATCGTAATTGTAGGGGCGTATTGCCTATGCCCTTGCTTAAGTTAGGTTTTTTCGATTTCATCCATAATAGAAAATTTACAGATAACAGCTCCCACGATAACCAAGCCACAGGCTATCCAGAGGCTGGGTTTAATTGTCACCTGAAGATATAGGGAACTGATAATGATAGAAAGTAAAGGGGTAAAATAGGAGAGAGAAGCAACTAAGATAATATTACCTTTCCGCATAGCCCTATCCCAAAAAGTATAAGCTAAAAAAGTGGGGAAGACAGACATATATAGAAGCTCCACTACTACCCGTGGCGTCCAATAAGATTCTTCGGGAAACATAAATCTTATCACAATTAAGACTAATCCGGTACCCAGAAGAAAGATAGGAACAGCTCCTCCTTCGGCATGGCCAGCCCAGCGGCGAACTAAAATAGAATAGAGCCCCCAGGAAATAGCAGCCATAAAAGCTAATAAATAAGGAAAATAATTTACTTGAAAATTGCCTTTGAATATCTCCCAGGAAAACATCCCGCTGTTTACAGTGGCCAGATAAAAACCGCTAAAAGCCAGAACTACCCCGGGAATTAAAGTTATTTTCGCCTTCTTGCGTAAAATAGGAAGAGAAAAAACCAGGGTTAAACCGGGCCAGAGATAATTAATAATACTTATTTCAATTACCTGTTCACGGCTAAAAGCTAATCCCACCGCCAAATAAAGACAGACCATATAAAAAATAAATAAAGTTCCACAACCTATTAAATATAATATGGGAAGCTGGAAGGTTTTTTTAATTCCTCCGGGTTTACTAATCAAATAGATACAACTCCAAATACCGCTCAATAAATATATCCAGGAAGCAGCGGTTAAAGGTCCTAACTGCTCTGTCAGACTTCGGGAAAAGGCGATAGTAGTTCCCCAAAATAGTATTGCCAATATTCCAAAAATTGTACTTAAATTTTCCTGGGAAATTGATATCCTCAAATCCTTTACCCCTCCCCTATTTTAACTTTTTTATTTTTCACTTTCAGTATGGTTTATTTTATGTTAAAAAAATTATAATTTCAAGGAAATTAATAAAATGTTAAACAAGAAATGAAAACATTAAAAGAGGATAATTTTATAATAAATCTTAAAATTATAAATTATTTTATAATTATTATTAATAATTACTTGACTTTTCTAAACTATTATATTAATATTATTAATAATAACATTAATAATATTAATATGGAGGTAAAAAATGAAGAAAATTCAGATCCTTTGTCCCGCCTGTAGCTCCATGTTGGAGATTACAGAGTTAAGTTTTCCTAAATACGGCACCACGGTTCAGGGAGAATTCCCTATAAACAAATCTCTATCTCTCTCTGAGAAAAAAATGAGTAAATCAAACATATTCAAAGTTATACACCGGACAAGCATTTTAATTAGAAATATCTTTGAATATTTACTTACCGAACCCATCGATGAAAAAAAAGAGGAATATTATAGAAAAATGCAAAATAAATATTATTATCTGGATATATAGTATTTAATATTTTTTAATAGTTAGAGCAATTAATTTTATAAATATTATTAATATGGAGGTGAATAATGAAGAAAATTCCGACTCTTTGCCCGGCCTGTAGCTCTACGCTGGAGATTACAGAATTAAGATGTCCCAAATGCAGCACTACAATTCAGGGAGAGTTCCCTATAAACAAACTTCTTTCTCTCTCTGAAGAAGACAGCAATTTTTTAATTGCCTTTCTCCGCTCCAGAGGAAATATTAAAGAAGTTCAGGAGAGGATGGGCATCTCTTACCCTACTGTAAAAAATCGTTTGGATAAATTACTAATTACCCTGGGATTATTTAGTGAAAGTGAGGGGCTGAAGGAAAAAGAAATTTTAGATACCCTGGAAAGAGGAGAAATTACCGCTGCCGAAGCGATAAAATTAATGAAGGAAATAAAACAATAAATAAAAACTTTATTTTTGTCATTGCGGACTTTATGCGAAATCCATAATAAGTAGGGGCGTATTGCATACGCCCTCATACGCCAGGAAACAAAACAGAATAGAATAGATTCCCATTTTCATGGGAATGACAGATGAGAAAGTACGATGCATTGTGCCAATCTCGTCTAATAACTAAAAACAAATTTAAAAAAGGAGTTTAGAAAAATGAATGAAGAAATTAAAAAAGTTCTGGAAATGCTTAAAGAAGGAAAAATTAATGATGATGAGGCTGCAGAATTACTAGCGGCTTTAAAAGAAACCAAAGAACAGGAGGAAATTATTCCTCTTTCCACAAAGAAAAAGAGATTCCTGAAAATCCGTGTCACCAAAGGAGAAAAACCTCAAGTAAATATCAACATTCCTTTCAGTTTAGTCAATTGGGGATTGAATCTTGCCAGCAAGCTGGGCAAGGATACTGTCAATGTAGAAGGGAAAGAAATACCAATCGATATGGATGAACTCAATAAAGCGATGAATGACCCGGAATTTACCGGTAAAATTGTAGATATAGTGGATGAAGAAGAAGGAGAACATGTCGAGATAGAAATTGTATAATAGAGGAAAAATTGTTATATTATAATTTACAATCCGTAAAGAAGGAGAGAGAATGAGAAAAGTTACTCGTGAAGAAATTCTAACCGGCAATCCTTTGAAAGTTATGTTTGTATTAAGTTTCCCGGTGATGATCTCCCAATTTTTACATACTTTATATCATCTTGCCGATACCTTCTGGTTAGGTCATCTTCCTCCGGCAGAAAGCGGTGTAGCAGTCGCCGGTTTACAAATTTCCTGGCCGGTTATCTGGTTACTCATTGCTCTCTCTTTCGGATTTGGAATAGCTGGTGTGGCTCTGGTTTCTCAATATATCGGAGCAGGAGAAAAGAAAAATGCTAATATGGTAGCCAGTCAAATGCTTTCTCTTTCTATTATATTTGGATTGATAGTTGCTGTATTCGGATTTATATTAACCCCTTATCTGGTCCCTCTTGTTACTAAATCAGCCACGGTCACCAGGACAGCTATAACTTATATGCGGCTTATCTTCTGGGGAATGCCTTTTATGTTTATTGCTTTCGCCTTTCAGAGTATCCTCTCTGCAAAAGGTGATACTGTTACCCCGATGTATATAAATCTATTCACCGTTACTTTAAATGTTATACTCGATCCCTTTTTAATCTTTGGGTGGTGGCGTTTCCCTCATTTAGGTGTACTGGGAGTGGCCCTGGCTACCATCATATGCCAGGGGATAGCTGCCTCCATTTCTATTTACCTCCTCTTTAGAGGAACAAAAGGGATAAAGATAACTTTAGATGGTCTAATCCCGGCTTGGGAATGGCTGAAAAAAATCTTCAAAATAGGACTGCCGGCAGCGATAGGACATTCGGCTACTGCCTTTGGATTCGTGCTGGTTATGGCTATCATCGGCAGAGTAAGCAACCCGGAAACAGTTCTTGCCGCTTATGGTGTGGGGGATAAACTTATTAATATTATTTTTATCGTGGTAGATGGCCTGGGGACGGGAATTGTAACTTTAATCGGCCAGAACCTGGGGGCAAACCTTATTGATCGAGTGGAAGAAATCGCCAAAAAAAGCCTTCAGGTAGTATTTCTTATTACCTTGTTAGAAGCCCTTCTGGTCTTTGCTTTAAGAATCCCGTTATTTAAATTATTTATCCCCGGCAGACCGGATATTATTGCCGAAGGGATTCACTTTCTTGCCATCTTTACTTTGGGCATCCCCTTCTTTGGTTTAATCGGAGCAATTACGGCTCTATTTAGAGGATCCGGACATAATGTTCAACCTATGATTGTGGATATGGTAAGACTCTGGGGATTGAGAATCCCTCTTGCTTACTTCCTCGGTAATCAATTTGGTTCTACCGGTATATGGTGGGGAATGGCCTTAAGTAATATTATCGCAGCTATTGTAGCCCTGTTCTTCTACTTTCAAGGAGGATGGAAGAAGCAAGTTATTCATAAATACAAGGAAACTATTCAACCCACCTCTTCTCCTTTTATTCCCGAGGAAGGATAAATTTACACTTTTTATCAAGTAAAAATTCGCTACCTCCTAGTGGAAAAATTCCACTACCCTACTGGAATTTCTCCACACCCCCTAGTGGAATTTTTCCACACTAACAACAACAATTAAGAACAATAACAATAAAACAGCAACAATATTAGGGTGTAAATTTTTTCCCTGCTGTTGTTGCTGATGTTTTTCTTTGTAAATTAAGGGTTTAACCCCATCTAAATTTATACACCTTTCTTAGAATAAAAGTTTTATGATAGAATATAAAAAAACAAACTTTGGGCAGGTGTAAATAATGTCACATATAGTCGGAAAATCAGCTTATAAAAAATTGGAAGAAAGATTAAACAGATTCCCACAGGGCGCTCCCCCTTCCGAGACCTTATACAAAATATTGAGTATCCTTTTCAATGAAAAGGAAGTAGAACTGGTCTCTCAACTCCCCATAAAACCTTTCACTATCAACACAGCAAGTCGAATATGGAAATTAAACAAAGTTAACACCGAAAAAGTATTGGATGAATTAGCTGGCAGAGCAATCCTTCTTGATTTCGAACATAGCGGAATTAAAAAATATGTCCTTCCACCACCAATGGCAGGATTCTTTGAATTCTCCATTATGAGGACAAGACAGGATATAGATCAAAAACTTCTTTCTGAACTCTTTCACCAGTACTTAAACATTGAGGAAGATTTTGTTAAGAATTTATTTTTTGGTAGTGAGACATTAATGGGAAGAACTTTCGTGCAGGAAGAAGTTCTGTCCAAGAACAACCTGGTTTCCATCCTGGATCATGAAAAGGCAAGTCATATCATAAAAACCTCACCACATATAGGAATCAGCATGTGTTACTGCCGTCATAAAATGGAGCATTTGGGAAAGGCATGTGATGCTCCCATGGATATCTGCATGACTTTCAACAATGTCGCCAAATCTTTGATAAGACACAATTATGCCCGAAGAGTAGAGGCATCAGAATGTATGGAGCTGTTACATAAAGCCTATGAACACAATCTTGTCCAGTGCGGGGAAAATGTCAGAAATAATGTCAGTTTTATATGCAACTGCTGTAGTTGTTGCTGTGAATTCCTGGTAGCAGCAAAAAGATTCGGGATACCCCATTCGGTCCAAACTACTTCATTCATCCCAAAAATTGATGAAGATAAATGCACCGGTTGCGGAAAATGCGTCAAAGCATGTCCTGTTTCTGCTATAGAGTGGGTTACTAATGATGATGGAACAAACAACAAACCTAAAAAAGCCAAAATAAATGAAGAAATATGTCTGGGATGCGGAATCTGTGTTAGGACATGTTCCAATAAAAGCATTACACTAAAAAGGCGTAAGGAGCAGATTATAACACCGGTCAATTCCGTCCACCGAATTGTCTTGATGGCGATAGAAAAAGGGAAACTACCGAAATTAATATTTGACAATCAATCCTTTGGCAGCCACAGGGTGATGGCGGCCATTCTTACAGTTATTCTGAAACTGCCTCCTATAAAACAAATAATGGCCAGCAAACAAATGAAATCAATATACCTTGAAAAACTTTTTAAGAGAATAAAATAAGATTAAAATGTAAAAAACCCCTTTGAGGCCTAAACTTCACATCTTAAAAATAAAAAAGAGGAATTTGAAAAATTTTGTAGAATAATACTAAATAAGGAACATTATTAAGTAATTGATAAAAAAAGATAAGAAAAAGTTTTATAGTTGGTTAGAAAGGAGGTGAAAAAAAGTATTAAGAAAAACAAATAAGAAAACCTTAAAATTAACTTTAAATGAGATTGAAAAATAGATTAATTTATATTAAAAAAATTAAGGAGTGATTATAATGAAAATGAAAAAATCAGTTTTGTTATCTATTTCACTTATTTTGGCAATTTTAATTTTTGCCATTTTAGCTGGAGGTTGTATTTTATTTTTAACACCTTATATAGAGACAGAAATTATGCAGATGTTAGATGAGTTGGGGGAAGCAAATGTAAATGGCGATGTAGACCAGATACTCATACATTATACTGATCCGATAACAGAGGTGAATCACCTTAGTGAAGAAACATATGTTACCTCACTTGAGGATAAACGTATAGAACTCGAAGAGATGCTCACTTACGTTAATTGCTTAATAGATGATTTTTCCAAGGAAAATGAAGAAGTAACAATTTTAGATGCAAGTAATGCGATAGTAGAATGCGATGAACATTCAAAATTCCAAGATTTGTTAGATGAAACAATTTATGAGTACATAGATAGAGTGAGATTAACTGTAATTAAAGTTGATGGTAATTGGAAAATTTCTATATATGAACTTCTTGCCTCAGAAGAAGTAACACAATAGTAAAGTTTTTCAATAATTTTGCTGTTAAATGAAATCAGACAAAGATTTAATAAAATTTTATGTTAAATGTGGAAACTCTGAAATTTTGCCTATACAACCTTTAATATTCTATTGTCAGAATAACCGTCCTTATAACATTTACAGGTGGTAAGGAAAAGAAATTTTGGGAAATTTCGAATTGATACTTGACACGGCGTGAAAATAGAGTATACTTATAATTATAAGTAGTTGCTTATAAACTTAAGGAGTTGTGATGATAGATCAAGTCAGAAAGATGGCCGATGTTTTTAAAGCTCTCAGCGATCCAACCAGGCTCAGGGTAATACGGATGCTGGCCTCCAATCCAGAAGACACACTCTGCGTGGCTGATTTGGCCGCTAAACTGGGCAGTACCCAACCGGCCGCCTCCCAACACATCAAAGCACTAAAGAATATCGGCATACTGGAAGCAAACAAAATTGGGTTCCGGGTCTACTATCGCATCAATACAAACGTCTTGCTCGCTTACAAGGCCGATATGGACGAATTGTTTGAAATGGCATTTGCGCGTTGTACTCGAATGAGCACGTGCGAGGAACATAAAGATTAATTTTTTTTGCCATTGTAATTAAGTTACTGCTTATAGACTTATCTAAAAGGAGATATAAAATGCATGTAACCAATAGAAACCTGTTATTGATTTCAACGGTGACGTTGCTGATTGTGACGCCGGTACTGTTCTTGCTGGGCTTTCTGCGCGCAGGATTACCGGCTGTAATAGGCTGTTATGGTCTCATCCTTGTCAGCCTCGCTGTTGTATTGCGCACAGGTAATAGTAGATTAAGAAAACTCGGCCTGGAGGCGTTGATATACCTCCCCGCTGTCTACCTTATCGTGGCGCCTATTGTAGTACTGGCGGAGGCAATTGCCGCTGGTGGATATGAGTATTTCTTGAATGAAATGCTCTACACATATATTTACCTGATAGCCGCTGTTTTACTCATCTTGATTTTTTCATCCGAGGTCTATACCGAAGAGAAAGGACTGGACACAGGCAAATTGAAGTCCAATCTCTTTTCCATTCTCTCAATCGCCCTTTACGTCAGGCTGTACTGGTTGATAGTAATCGAAACCGAGCACCTGGCAGAGTTCTCAGCGCACCTGCCACACCTCAAAGTAGAATACGTTGTGCTGGGTGGAATTCCGCTTTTTGCGGTTATTTTAATACTTACACTGCGCAAGAATCTCTTGGGGTACGTACTTGGAGCTGTCGCCGGCTTCCCTCATATGGGGCTTGTTGCTTACCAGTATTTCACCCGTTTTAGTCGTATGGCTGACCTTGGGGGCACAACACCACAAGGGCCCACAGTTCCCATTAACGCAATTGCCGTTTTCTTTTCGAGTTTGGCAATCTTTGTCTTTTGCCTGAAAAGAATCAAAGACAATAGCCCTAAACTCCCTGAAAGCGAACACGGCAGAAGGAGTTTGAGATCAGTCTACATCCAGGCAGCTGTGGCGATGATGTTGCTTCAACTGGTGCAAATCGTCAAAGATTTTTTCAAACTTTTAACCTTATCCAAAGCTACTGGCAGCCCTGTAGGAGTGCTCACCTTTGTCGTTGGCAGCTGCGATATGCCGAGGAGACCGAGGAGCGCAGGTTAGCGCTCCGGGTGGTCCTCTTCAGTGGGGTGGCGATGATCGCCGATTGGGTCAGCGGATATTATGGCTTTGGCAGCCTGATGGCACTATTGACCGGTTTGTGGTTGATAAGGAAACGTCCCCATACTATTTAATGAAATTCTCTTCATCCCGCCACGCGAGAATAGAGAAATAGATAATCAACACCCCTTGTACGATGGGAAAGATGGGATACCACCAAATTCCGTTTTGATCGGGATGCCCCTGTATTACATGCACTAAAATCCACTGGAGCATAGCCCAGATAGCGGGTATAAGGCCGAGTATCAGTCCCCACCGGTTCCTAAAGAACAAAAGCATTATACTGATGGCCAAGAGTACGGCCATGGTAATGGTAACAATGCCGCCAATTGCGCTCTCCATGTTCAGGGAACCGGGTATCTCACGCACCAGCTTGTGGACGAAGAGGATTAACATCATTGCCATCACCGCCTGAATGCGTACCGGTAAGTTTTGTGATTGATTTTCGTTTCTTTTCATTTTCATTATCTCCTTTGTAAATATTGG
>Ga0255384_10057_pt1 | contig 19850 bp, 13 predicted proteins | sample ANMaggSeSYBR01F7_FD_182106 | JGI IMG/M metagenome (GOLD analysis project Ga0255384, IMG submission 182106) | Sediment cell enrichment communities from methane seep in Santa Monica Basin, California, United Staets - ANME aggregate JGI... | ecosystem: Environmental > Aquatic > Marine > Cold seeps >... | reverse complement strand
GTATAGACTTGGGAATTACGGGGAGCCTAGCTCTCAAGCTTTCATCCGCCCAGATTTCCTCATACGTGAATGCTCTCTTGAACTGCATGGGGATATTGTTTCCCCAGACTTCGTCCTTCTTGCCCGCGTAGTCCGCACCTATGGTCACTATCGTGTCCATCTTCTCGAAGAAATTTAACTGTTCCACGAAGTCCAGAGTCCTCAATTCGCCATCGTTCTTCTTGAGGTGTATCCCGAAATCGGCAAGGGCGACATTGAAATTGCGCGTAAGTCGATTGACGAGGTGATAGTAGGTCGTGTTGAGGTTCTTCCGAACCTGTCGCAAGACAATCCTAGTGCCTGTGCCATCTGGCGAGACCCTTTCGCTGTCAAAAACAATGTCTTCGTCAGGAATGGCTTCAGGGTCTGCGTTCTCTGTCGTAATTTTGTCGAAATCCAGCACACATCCCGCTTTCTGACCGTCTTTGGCACGGGAATAGAGTTCAACTCTTTTGGCTAACGAGAAGGCAGCAAGTTTCCCAATTCCCTTCCTGCCAAAGACCGCCCTCTGTTTGGGACTGAAAGGACGTTCTTCACGCCTGTCGTACCCGATATCCAAGAAGTATCTGTTTACGTCCTCGGGAGTCATACCGAGGCCGTCGTCCTCAATAATCAATTCCGGTGTGGCACCAGTCCGGATGGTAACCCAGCAGTTTTCAGCGTCTGCGTCATAGCTGTTCGAAATGAGTTCCGCCACTATGCTCGCCGTGTCTCCATACAGGTGGGGACCGAGAATAGCGATTACTTTCTTATCAATCTTGATCGTGTATTCGGCCATGAAATCCTCCGTCTATCACGTAATGTCGATACAACAGTTCCACACACCGCTCTGTCTGGAAAAATGGTCAAACATCTGAAACCTCAGGATGCGCCTGTGCACACACTTGGTCTGAGAACGCCACGTCGTAGGTTCACCGTGCACCAAGGCTTGCCAACTCCGCAACAAGACGTGCAATGCCCACATCTATTCCTCATTCCCAAATCACCACGGCGCGCCATCCCATCGCCTGCAATTGATCAATCTTCCTCTGGTCCCTTGCTTGATTCTCTACCCTCTTCCGAAGCCACTATTCACAATTGGAGGAAGGAAGACGAGATCGCTTGCACTCGTGTGCGTGCCAGAAGCAGCCATGTACGAAGACAGCGAGCTTGCGCCTAGGGAACACCAAATCTGGGGTACCAGGCAAGTCTTGAAGATGGACACGGTAGCGGAAGCCTGCCCTGTGGACCGTTCGCCTAACAATCATCTCAATCGAGGTATTCTTGGTGTGCACCGCGCCCATGAGCCTGCTTCTAGTCGCGCGATCCACAGTGTCTGTCATTAGCGTCCGGCGCCGTCCATCTTGTTCCTCAAATGCCTGACGATGCTCCTCGCAACCACTTGGCCCAAACGGACCGGGACGGCGTTGCCTATGAGTCGCCCAACATTGCTTGTCATGACAGAATTGTCACCATCGACGAATGCATAGTACTTCGGAAATGTTTGCAGCATTGCCCCTTCTCTGAGAGAGAGTGCACGGTCCTGCTGAGGGTGACCAAAGCGCCCGCTTCCAAAACCGAAGAACTGAGTGGTGATGGTGGGCGACGGTTCATCCCACTCCATACGACCGTACACAGCGGGGTAGGTCTTGCCGCTCCTTTTCTTGTGACATCTGGCCACTAGCGACTCGTCCCAGTCCCTCCATGTGCCACCTGGACGAGACGCGCGAATCCTCTGCATGTTGCGTTCAGATAGACCGCTCGAACGATGCAACGAGTCTCTAGGACACACTTCACCCGCTAGGATTGCCGGTAGTTTCTCGATTGTGTCACGTACCGTCCTAGGTGAGCGGTGTGTGGGAGGAATCAATTCAATCTCACCGAACAGAGAGCCGAATAGGACGAGCCGTTTTCTGCTCTGAGGGACACCGTACTGGCTACACTCAACCTCATTGACCGTGACATGATAGCCCAATGCCTTAAGCGAGGTCCTAAAATCTGGAAATACGTCGTGCTTTGCAAGCTGGAGAACATTCTCCATTGTCACGACTTCGGGCAAAAGTTCGGACACGAGTCGCGAGAACTCGTACAGCAACCCCCACTTCTCATCTTGGCGCGTCTCCTGACCGTTGGTGTAGTTGGAGAACGGCTGGCAAGGAGCGCAGCCTGCCAGAATCTTGATATCTCCGTCGGGATACAAATCACCTATCTCACTCCCGGTCACTTCCCGTATGTCCTTCAGGATGAAGGCTGCCCCATTGTTGTGTTCATAGGGATACTTGCACGCAGGATCAAGGTCAATCCCTGCGTTGACCGCGACCCCTTCTTTGATGAACCCGTGAGTCAGACCTCCTGCGCCACAGAACAAGTCAATGGCGGACACTCTCAACCCGGTGTCCTTGGTGAACCGCGGAATGTATGGTTTCGAAGCCAAAGCTACCAGTCCCCCTTATTGTCGTCGAACGCGCGATGCGCGGGAAGGTCGCGTTGTTCTATCCATCGATAGACAGTATCGCGCGCAATTCCGAGGTGCTGCGCCATTTCTTCCACCGAGATCCACCGTTTCGCCATAAGTCGCTTCTTTCTGAAAACCGGTCAAAATCGTGCATGGTCGGTTTGCATCGGTTTCAGTATACTGCGCTCTGCATTGAACCTCAATGGTTCAACTCTTGCTGGCGAAGAGGTGGCTCGGCGTCAGACCCAGTTCCAAGAATACCCTACTGACCTTAGCATGATTGATACGGCCATCACTTGATTCGGTCGGATTGCTATCACCGCGTGCAAGAACGCAAACGTGAAGTCGAACTGAGCACGGTGTGCCCGTGCCTCCGAGTCACTATGTCTGACGCCAAAGCCTGAACTGCATCAACTCCACCGGCGCGCCGTTGTCTTCGATGAAGGCGACCTCGACGCCGTCTGAGGGACTCTTCGGTTCGATGATTACCTTCCGGCCTTTCAACGCCTCTCTCAGGTCATCCACGTCAAAGGCAACGTGAGGGATGGTCTTCACGATTTCTGGCAACGGACAATCAGCCTCGAAGCGCATCCATTCAATCCTGTAGACACTGTCCTCACAACCGCTGACATACATCTTGAATCGGGGCAGATACGTCTCCCCCGGTCGGCTCACCATGGTTGGGATTCCGAGATGGTCGTGCTTGAGCACGCCTTATGTCACGCGATGCCTGGAGCGGTGACTGGTCAGCACAGGACCGCAACCAGTGACACCTGTGTGAGATAAGGCACTTTCAACCTGTGAAGCCCCAACCCGACAAGTAGACACTTCACTCAACTCAGTTACAATAGCCAAAATCCGAGATACACGAGACAAAACGGAGGGCATACCGTGGCAAGAAGACTCTGGGAAGCCTCAGATGAACTGAAGAGCAGCGCGAACATCACCGCCTTCATGCAGGCCGTGAACGAGCGGCACGCGTTGAACCTGACCATCTATCCCGAGCTCTACCAGTGGTCAATCGACCACATCCCGGAGTTCTGGGCGCTGGTGTGGGACCGTGCAGAGATTATCGCCTCCAGGCAATACGACACCGTTGTGGATGACCCGTACCGCATGCCGGGCACGAAGTGGTTCTCTGGCGCGCGGATGAACTTCGCGGAGAACCTGCTGCGACGCAGGGACGACCACACCGCCTTCATATTCAGAGGCGAAGACCAGGCAACCGAACGCATGTCCTATGCCGACCTCTATGCCACCGTGGCGGGACTGGCGAAATCCCTGCGTGCCATGGGCGTGAAGCCCGGCGACCGCGTGGTGGGCTACATGCCAAATATGATTGAAACGGCCGCTGCCATGCTGGCGGCCACGAGTATCGGGGCAACATGGTCATCCTGCGCCACGGACATCGGGCCCGATGCAGCGGCTGACCGACTCGGACAGGTGGAGCCTGTCGTACTGTTCACGGTTGATGAATACCTCTACCGCGGCAAGCGCTTCGACGTGCTTCCTCGTGCCGCGGCACTGGCCTCAAAGATGCCCTCGGTTCGCAAAGTCGTGGTGGCTTCATACGCAAAGACGGGCACACCCGACGTGAGCCAGATACAGAACGCCGTCCGGTGGGAAGACTTCTCGCAGCCGGACGCGGAACACGAAATCGACTTCGAGCAGTTGCCCGCCGACCATCCCGTCTACATCATGTTCTCCTCCGGCACGACTGGAAAACCGAAGTGCATGGTGCAGGGCGCTGCCGGCGTGCTGTTGAATCACTACGCGGAAGTGGTCATCCACACGGACCTCAAGCCACAGGATGTCATCACGTACATCACCACATGCAGTTGGATGATGTGGAACTGGCTGCTGAGTTCTCTGATGACCGGCGCCACGATAGTGCTGTACGACGGCAACCCGATGTACCCGGACACGGGTGCGATGTGGCGGCTGGTGGACGAGGACAGCGTCAGCATCTTCGGCACGAGCGCCACCTATCTTAACTACGTGAAGACCCACGGGCTGGTTCCGAAGAACGAATTCGACCTTTCTTCCCTGCGCGAGATAAGCCAGACCGGCTCAGTACTGTCCGCCGAAGGATGGGAATGGGTCTACGACTCAGTCAAAGCGGACCTGCACTTCAACTCCATCGCCGGCGGAACCGATTTCAACGGCGCGTTCCTGGGAGGCAACCTTCTCATGCCCGTCTACGCCGGACAGATGCAGGGCTGGACGCTGGGCAAGAAGTGCGCCGCGTACGGTCCGGAAGGCGTGCCCGTGGTGGACCGGCAGGGCGAACTGGTATGTGAGGCGGCGGTTCCATCTATGCCACTCTCCTTCTGGAACGACCCCGATGGCGCGAGGTACCGTGCGGCATATTTCGAGATGTATCCCGGCAAGTGGCGGCACGGTGACTTCATCCAGGTGCACAGCGACACCGGCGGCGTCACGATGTACGGAAGGTCCGACTCTACACTCAATCCTTCCGGGGTCAGGATAGGAACGGCAGAGATATACACGCAGATGGAGCGGCTCGAGGGAATAGCCGACAGCCTCGCCATCGGACAGCAATGGCAGGGTGACGAACGCGTCATACTATTCGTGAAACTGGCACCGGATTACGAGCTGAACGATGAATTGCAGAGAACCATCCGCAGCACTCTGCTGCGCAACGCATCGCCGCGGCACGTGCCTGCGAAGATAATCCCCGTGGCGGACATCCCCTACACGCTCAACATGAAGAAAGTCGAGAGTGCCGTCACGAACATCATCCATGGCAAGCCCGTTCTGAACCGCGACGCGCTCGGCAACCCTGAATCGCTGGAGCACTACAGGGACATCCCTGAACTCAAGATGTAGCCCCACCGGACAAGAACACCGCTCTCGTCTATCCGGTTGAAAGGCCTCCCAATCGGCAGGGCGGCGTCTCCGTCCGCGTCACAGCGGTTGCGGAGCCGCCGCCACCAGGGTGGTATCCCCGCCAGCATCATGCCAGCGCAAAAAGCACTCTTAGGAACTGACAGATAACTTGCCGGCCGCAAGTTCGGCCGCGTTCACCATCTGGTATGCAATCGGCGATGCCGTCAATGCAGGGTGAGTGCCCATTTGGAACAATGAGACCTCGTGGGCGGTCATCGCGTGCTGAATACAGGCGCTCACAACGTTAATGAGTTCACCAGCGCCGCGGCCTCCAGTGATTCCCCCACCCAGCAATTGGCCCGTCTTCTTGCAGAACACGAGCTTCACCTTCGTGGTTGCTGCTCCCGGCATCGCGCCCGGATGCCTGTCAAAAGTCTCCGACTCCCCGATGACCACGTCGAATCCCTCTTTCTGGGCTGCCATCTCAGTCAGGCCTGCGCAGGCAAAGGCTGTCTCTCCAACAATCGTCGACCACACGCCAATCTCGCCCAGATTCCGGCAGCAGGTCTTGAACGCATTAGCTCCGGCTATCCTGGCCTCGGCCGTGGCCACCGATGCAAGCATGATGGCGCTGCATCTGCCAGTGAAGAACGAACGTTTCTCCGCAGCGTCCCCGCAAGCGAAGATATCGGGATCGCTGAGTGTCCTCATATAGTTGTCGACCTGAATCGCTCTCGACGGCCCAGTCTGCAGGTCAGCCTTCTTCGCCAGATCGACATTCGGCACCGCCCCCACCCCCATGATAACCACATCAGCTCTAATCTCTTCGCCAGTCGCAAGTTTCACACCGGATACCTTGTCATCACCGAGAATCGCCTCAACCTTCCGATCCGTGTAGAGCTCTACTCCTCTCTCTGTCAGGAGACGCTCGGCCTCAATACAGCACTCAGTATCAAGAGCCAGCTGCAGGCAGTGCGGCAGCGCCTCAACTATACTCACGTTAGCGTCCCGACCCTTCTTACACTCATCGGCAAATTCCACGCCGATGAAGCCACCACCGATGATGACGATATCTTTCGCTTCGTTTACCGCACCAAGCATCTCCTTGAGATAGGCGATATCCTTGCTGACAACGAAAACGTTCGCCTTGTCCGAGCCAGCGATGGGCAACCTTATGGGCAAAGAGCCGGTGGCGAGAATGAGCTTGTCATAGCCGACTTCCTCCCCACTCTCCAGTACAACCACTTTGTTCGCCCTCTGTACGTCCACCACCTCACCCGTGATCAACTCGATGCCGTTCTTGCTGAGGAGCGCATCCGGAATAACGTCCTTCTCCGGGCTCTCTAGCGTGCCAAAGATGTACGGAATTCCACAGGGGACCAATACCTGCTCTTCTTTGCGTATCAGCATCACCTGTTTGTCCGGATAGCGCCTGCGACAGCTTATGCCTGCCACCAGTCCTGCTGCACTTCCTCCGACAACTACTACGTCTACTTTCTTCACTCTTTCCTCCTGTATCTTGAGAGCACTCGATTACCAACTCCTGTGTCAACGCCACGCGTCATTGCCGCGAGCATTCCTGGCCAAACGGGGGCGGCTGTGCTGTGCGGGGAACGGTGGGAACTCTGGATAAACGGCAAGGCAAGCAACTTGGCGCTTGCACAATGATGTGAAACGAGCATCTAACGTCAGCTACCTCAACCGCCGCATTGGGAGACTTTGGCCGTTAAGCCATGAAATCATCCTGCATCGGCTTCCTCGCTGTCAATAGTCGTATCTGATTATGTCGGGCTTCAGTGAACGCATCCGTCCAATGCCGCCAACCAAGCATAGTCGCCGCTGAATGTCTATCCGCTCTCGTAGCTGTCACGGTCCTTCGGGCGAAGAAGACGGCACGCCGCATAGCCAACAGCCGGTATCTGAAACGGAGTGACAACAGATTCGCACTCGTCATCACTTCTCGCACGTACCCGGCCTCCATTGTGCTTGCACCACGCAGGGCTGCTTGAGTAGTACGCCGAGACCATGTAGCGTTACAATAGCAAACCCCACAGAGAGGAGACAGAAGAGCGTGAGCAACACTTGGAAAGCAATGCTTGAACCTCAGAGCGTCGTGATAATAGGCGCGTCTGCAACACCCGGAAGGCCGGGGCATGAGATTGTCCGGAACCTCCTGGCCAACGAATACGGGGGCAAGATTCACCTCGTCAATCCGAAAGGTGGCGAGATTCTTGGTCTTCCCGTCACCGCAAACCTCGAAAGCCTGCCGGACAATATTGACCATGCCATCATCATTGTGTCCGCTGCTGCGACCACAGGCGTGGTGCGCCAGTGCGCCGCGAAGGGCATCAGCACATTCACCCTGGCGGCGGGCGGCTACTCCGAGGTCGATGAGCAGGGAGCACAACTGCAAGATGACCTTGAAAAGACCATAAAGGAACTGGGCGTTCGAGCCATAGGTCCGAATACGTCGGGCAACATCTCCACGCCACACAAGTTCACGTCGAGCTTCTTCCCGCTCGGGTGGATTCGACCCGGCAATATCTCCTATATCGCCCAGACGGGCAACTTCGCGACACATACACAACGCTACATCACCACTGGCGAGCACTACGGAGTTGCGCGCGTCATCGGACTTGGGAACAAGATCGATATTGAGGAAAGCGAGGCCCTTGAATATCTCGCAGATGACGACGAGACAAAGGCGATATTCCTGTACCTCGAGAGCTTCAAGAAGCCGCAACAATTCATGAAGATTGCCCGCAAAGCATCTGCAAAGAAGCCCATCTTTCTTCTGAAAGGTGGCACCTCACAGGAGGGTTCGAAGGCGGCCATCGCCCACACCGCAGCGCTGGCATCTGATTCAAGAATTGTCGAGACAGCCCTGCACCAGGCGGGCATCACTCAGCTTACGGAATACTCGCAACTGTTCCAGGTCGCCAAGGCCATGTCATTCATGCCGCTGCCACGCGGCAACAGGGTCAGTTTCCTGTGCCCGTCCGGCGCCATGCTCGTGGTGCTGACAGACTTATGTCAACAGAAATGGGACCTTGTGGTGCCGGACCTCGAAGAGGCAAACCGCCAGCGCCTGCAGGACATGGGACCAACGTGGCTCCGCATGCGGAACCCGGTCGACATCTGGGGACCCGCGATGGTGCACGGCATCGAGAAGGCCTATCGCGATGGTATTGAAGCGGTGATGGACGACCCCAACATCGATGCGGTGGTCGTCGTGATGGTGCTGATTGACGAATTCGGCAGGCCACCTCTCGATTTCATTGTCGACATGGCGAAGAAATACCCTGACAAGCCCCTGCTGGTGTCATTCACGGGCATCAAGGAACGCATGGAAGAAGCGAAGGTATTCCTGGAGCCACGTGGAGTGCCGACATACCCGTACATCGAGCAACCGTTCGAAGTACTGTCTATTCTCAACAAGGCTCGACAGGCCATGGAACGTTCACAGCGCGCCGGATAACCGGCGCGCCACTTCCCTCTGCTCCCGGCAACATCATGAGCGGACTTACCACTCTGGAAGAGAAGTCGCTCGGTGCGTTAGTAAAGATCAGCACCCGTCCCCTATCCGGCGTGCTCGAATATGGAGAAAGCCCTGATGGACCTGGGCTGTACCTGATGCATTCCGCAGGATGGCCCAGCCATATGTTCCTCGGCATCGCGGCAACCGGAGCGCAGGTGTTCATCTTCTCCCCCAGAGGCGGCGTGTGCGGCCTCTTCCCCAGCAAACCGGGTGCCTTCCGGACGCCGATAGTCCCCAGTCAAAACTGCAGGCGATCCCACTCTGAAACGGGACTTCAGTTTCTTCGACTACTACGTGGGGGAAGTCATCGAAGGCCGCCAGTCCAAGGCGGAAGCGTCAGAGCAGTTCCTGCGCCTATTCTTGGACGTCGTCTCGGGCAAGCCGACAACGCAGGAATACTCGACCCACAGGGAAGTGCTGGACATGTTCGCCAGCGGACCAATAATGTAAGCGTGCCTCTTGCGCACAAGCGAAAGGCCTGCCGACAAGAGTCGGCAGGCCTTTCGAGATTACAGTGTTTCTCCGGGGTTACTCTTCGACGACTATTCGCGCATCGACGGCGATGGCGCCGTCCTTGTTGGCGAACACAGGGTTGAGGTCCAGTTCCTTTATCTTGGGATTGGCCTCCACAAAGTCTGAAACGGCAACGATGACGTTCTGCAGTGCATCGAGGTCCGCGGGTTCAGCACCCCTGAAGCCCTGCAGCATCGGGAATCCCTTGATGTCATGAATCATCTCATCCGCATCTATCTTGTTGACAGGCACGATTCTGAACGAAACATCTTTCAGCAGTTCGACGAGGATTCCTCCCAGACCGAACATCAGGACGGGACCGAACTGCGGGTCTTTGCTCATACCAACGATGACTTCAACGCCGGGACGTGCCATGCCCTGTACCGATACGCCATCGATATTCGCGTCGGGGTACGCTTTCAGAATCGAAGCCATGATTTCGTCATGAGCCTTCTCGACTGCCGCAGCGTCCTGCAAAGCGAGTTTCACGCCGCCCGCATCGCTCTTGTGAACAACATCGGCCGACATGATTTTCAGGGCGACCGGAAAGCCGATCTCCTTGCTGATGGCTACTGCATCACCCTTACTGGTCGCAAGACGAGTATCAACCACCGGAACACCACCCGCCTTGAGCATCTGCTTTGATTCAACTTCTGTGAGTACTCTTGTTGTGCTCTCTGTTTCACTATTAGTCATGGTGGCACCACTCCTTATGTCTGGTCGCTCACTTGGATTCAAGGGTAATTCTATCACCATGATGCTATTTGCGTTAAGTCAACGCAAATCCGGCGTCACGCGTATTCGTTGTTGCTACCTGCTGCATTGTTGCATGATACAGACGCGCTCCCTACAATCTGACCAACACAGTGGTCCTGTGCGTTCAATCAGTGCAGAATAGCACGTGGTTTCTTGCGGATACCTCGTGTATCATCCATCAACCTGGAACACGGTTCACAACTCCGCGAAACGAAGGAGGGAGAAGCACATGAGCAGCGACATCCTGGGCAACCTCAAGAAAGCAATCCTTGACTACGACCCTGATGCGTCCGCCGAATGCGCACGCAGAGCAGTCGAGTCCGGCATCAATCCGGCCGAAATTCTCTCGGCTTTGACTGACGCCATTCGAGAGATAGGAGAGGGATTCAGCAGCGGCGAGCTCTTCCTACCCGACCTTGTGGGCGCCGCCGACGCGCTGTCATCAGCCACTCCCATCGTCGAGGCCGAAATCGCCCGTACGGGCGCGAAGACAGAGCGCATGGGAACCGTGGTCATCGGGACAGTATTTGGAGACATTCATACTATCGGAAAGACCATGGTCGCCACTCTGCTCCAGGCAGAAGGTTTCACCGTGCATGACGTAGGCATAAACGTAACCGCCGAGCAGTTCGTGGACGCTATCCGAACCCACAAGCCGGATATCCTTGCGATGTCAGCCCTGATGACCATGACGGCTCCCGAACAGCGCAAGGTAATCAACTCTCTGGAAACTGAGGGACTCCGCGACTCTGTGAAGATAATGGTCGGTGGTGGCGCGATTACGCAGGAGTTCGCCGACGGCGTCGGCGCTGACGGCTATGACCCAACTGCGCCCGGCGCAGCAAAGCTCGCACGGAAGCTGATGGGGAAATAGGAAGATGGAATTCAGAAGAGGCTTCACAAGGCGATACCCTCCTCTCAAGATTCTCACTGAGGAAGAGGTAGAAGAGATACATCGTGCAACGCTGCAGATACTGTGGTCCACTGGAGTTCACATTGAGCATGAGCGTGCACTCAGCCTGTTTGAACAGCATGGTTGCAAGGTTGACCACGAAGACATGCGCGTGCGCATGCCCCCTGCGCTGGTCGAGCAGTGCTTGAGGCAGGCCCCAAGCAGCTTCCCTGCTCCCGCTCGCGACCCGAAAAAGAGCCTCATGCTGGGCGGCAACAACCTTGCGCTTGCAGTAGCGCCCGGCCACAAGACAGTCGACTCAACTACATGGGAGCCGCGTGAGGCAACCCGCAAAGAGAATTACGACGCGGTGCGCGTGCTTGATGCACTGCCCACCGTCCATTTCTTCTCGCCTTACACGCCCTACTTCGGTTTCCAGGGCGTTCCGTCCTGTATGGCCATGCCAGAAAGCCTGGCGGCCCGGATACGGTGCTCGTCCAAGTTCCAGTGCGTGGGCTTCTCCAACGATTCCGAGATGTTCGCAATCGAGATGGCGAAGGCTGTGGGTATCGAGATACTCGGCACATGCGCATGGGCGCCGCCGCTCGCACTGTATCGCGACGCCGTCGAGTCAACCTTCCGCATCGTCGAAGCCGGTTTCTGCCTCAGGGTAGTCGGTGGACAGGTGATGGGCGGGACCTCTCCTGCGTCCATCGCGGGAGCAATCGTGAACAACAACGCCGAGGTGATTGCAGGGCTCGTTCTCGCCCAACTGATTCGCCCGGGCACGCGCGTGCTGGTGAAGGATTTCACCGCTCCCATGAACATGAGTTCCGGCGCACCCGCTTTCGGCGGCATCGAGATAGCCCTCCACAATACGGCTACCAGCCAGTTGTTCCAGTGGTACGGAGTGCCCCTGGACCACACGACGGCCTACCCCAACTCCAAGCTGCCCGATTATCAGTCAGCCACGGAGAAGGCATTCCGTGTAATGTCGGCAGGAATCTCCGGCGGCAATACCATGCTCTTCCACGGCAGCGTCCACGGCGAACTGACGCATCACCCGATTCAAGCCATTCTGGACGACGACATGGCCGGCATGGTTGGCCGCTTCATGGAAGGCGTTGAGGTGTCCACCGAATCCCTCGCAACTGACCTTATCGAGAAAGTCGGACCGGTTCCCGGTCACTTCATGAATGCCGCCCATACCCGTAAGTGGTGGAAACAGGAGCAGTTCGTGCCAAAGACTTCGGACAGATTGACGTACCCCGAATGGCAGACGTCCGGCAAGAAGACCTGCATCGACTATGCGAGAGAGCGGATGGACGACCTGGTAGCAACGCACAAACCCATGCCCTTGACGCCGTCACAGGAAGACGCTATCGAACGCGTGCTGGAGGAGGCGCGGACGTACTACCTCAAGAAGGGTCTCATCACCGACGACGAGATGCGCGAGTATCGCGATAGCATGAAGTCGCCCAACTATCCGTTCGAGTAAGTACCCTGGCCCTGGGCCAATCACTGAGACGGAGGAACGATGGCACTGAAAGGCTACACAAGGAACTTCCCTGCACTCAAGATACTAACCGAGGAGCAGATGGAGGAAATCCATCGCGGTACTCTCCGCGTACTATGGACGACCGGCGTCCGCATGGAACACAAAGGGGCGCTGGAAACGCTGGAGCGCAACGGCTGCAAGGTCGACTACGAAGAGATGCGCGTGCGGTTTCCTTCGGGCCTCGTAGAGGAAGCGCTCAGGCGCTGCCCGAGCACGTTCCACGTCAAGACACGTGACCCCTCAAAGAGCCTGATGATAGGCGGCAACACGCTCTACATGTTGCCCTTCCCCGGCCAACGAACGATTGACCTTGAGACCTTTGAACCCAAGGAGCCCACCCGGAAGGATTTCTACGATGGTGTTAAGGTGCTGGATGCACTGCCTTCAGTCCACGGACTATGGAGTTACACGCCGTATTTCGGGTTCCAGGGCGTTCCTCCTGCCATGTGCCTGCTTGAATCCATGGCGGGCAAGATTCGCAATTCCGGCAAGTTCCTCACAGAAGGGTATTCCAAAGGCAGTGAGGAATATTGCATACGCATGGCACAGGCCGTCGACGCGGAACTTTGCGTCCCCTGTTTGCTATCCCCACCCCTCACTTACTACGGCGACGCTATCGGCGCGGCACTGCACGGCGCAGAAGCCGGATTCCCCGTGCGCATCTCCGAGGGTGCCGTATACGGAGGAACGGCTCCGGCCAGCCTTGCCGGTGCCCTTGTCTCCGCTTGTGCGAACCTGATTGCTCCAATCGTGCTACTCCAGTTGCACCGGCCCGGCACGCGTATATTCCTCAACGATTTCACCTTCCCGCAGAACATGACCACCGGCGCACCCGGCTTCGGCAACATCGCCGTTTCCCTGCACGCCGCCGCCTTCAACCAGATATGGCATCGCTACGGTGTTCCGGTCTGCAACGGTGCAGCCGTTCCCGCCTCCAAGGGTATCGACTTCCAGAGCGGCTACGAGAGATCCATCAGCACGACAATATTCGCGCTGTCAGGTGCAAGCTTCATTCTGCTCCATGGAGGGGTGGCCGCCGAGTTGACCCACCACCCCCTGCAGGCGATTCTCGATGACGACATCGCCGGCATGGTAGGTAGATTCCTGGAAGGGGTCGATGTGAACAGCGACAGTCTCGCGCTTGACCTCATTGAGGAGGTCGGTCCGGTTCCGGGGCATTTCCTGAACAAGGCACACACACGCAAGTGGTGGCGACATGACCAGTACTCACCTGCTGCCGCAGACAGGCTGACGTATCCCGAGTGGCTTGCAGGAGGCAGACGGAACTGCATGGACTATGCGCACGACCGATTGGACAACATTCTTGCCAATCATGTTCCACCACCATTGACTGACTCGCAGGAGTCGGAGATAGAGCGCATCCTGGAGGAAGCGCGCGAGTATTACCAGAAGCAGGGCCTTATCACGGACGCGGAGATGGCGACCTACCGACAGGGTATTGCGTCGCCCCGTTATCCATTCGAATAGCCATCCGATGATCGCAAGAGGCAACTGCAGTGCTGATGTAGCCCGGTTCACAAGAGGAGAGAATCATGGCAATGAAGGGCTTTGTACGTAACTTTCCGCCACTGAACATCCTGAGCGAGGAAGACATCGAGTCGGTGCATCGCGGCATGCTCCGCATCCTGTCCACAACAGGTGTACGACTGGAACATGAGCGTTCCCTGCACGTACTCGAGGCAGCTGGCTGCAAAGTAGACTACGAACAGAACCGTGTGTACATGCCGCCTGCGCTCGTGGAGGAATCCATCCGGCTCGCACCAAGCAGTTTTCCGCTTCGCGCACGAGACCCAGGCAACAACATCATGATGGGTGGCAACACCCTGTACTTCGCACCCGCTCCCGGCCAGCACACAGTTGACCTTGATACGTGGGAGCCAAGGCCTGCAACACGGCAGGAGTACTACGACGGAGTGAAGGTGCTGGACTATCTGCCGACGCTGCACTTCTTTACCACGTACACTCCCTATTTCGGGTACGCCGGCGTTCCTCCCTGCATGAGCATGCTGGAGAGCCTCGCCGCACGCGTACGCAATTCCTCCAAGGCCGTCGTCGTCGGCCATTCGCACGGTTCAGAAGTATTCGCCATTCAGATTGCGCAGGCACTGGGCATTGAAGTCATCGGTACCTGCACCGCTGCGCCTCCGCTCACGTACTTTGAGGACGCGCTTGAGTCTGCCTTCCACCTTGCCGAAGCGGGTATGGCCGTTCGCATCGTAGGTGCACCCGTCATGGGGGCGTCTGCGCCCGCAACCCTCGCCGGAGGTCTTGTGAGCAACCTCGTCGAGGTGATGGCCGGCATAGTGCTTGTGCAGGTTATCAGGCCGGGTACCCGCGTGATGGTCCTTGATTTTGCCATGCCGATGAACATGAGTACCGGGGCGCCCGCCTTCGGCAACATTGCCGTATGCCTTCACATATCCGCGTTCAACCAGATTTTCCGGCATTACGGCATCCCCACCTACAATGCGGACGGATATCCCGGTTCGAAGAAGCCCGACTATCAGTCGGCCTACGAGAAGTCGTTCCGCGCTATCTTCACGGCTCTCTCGGGCGGGAGCTCGCGACCGCTCCACGGTGGCGTGTATGGAGAATTGAGCCATCATCCCCTGCAGGCAGTGCTCGACGATGACATCGCCGGAATGGTGGGCAGGTATCTTGAAGGCATGACAGTCAACGATGAAACACTGGCACTCGACCTGATAGAACAGATTGGCCCGGTCCCGGGTCACTTCCTGGGCCAGGCGCACACCCGAAAATGGTGGCGCTCCGAACAGTACCTCCCGCACGTCGCCGACACACTCACCTACCCTGAATGGATGAACCAGGGAAAGAAGGGATGTGTCGACCTTGCCCGCGAGCGCATGGAGCAGATAATCAGAACCCACAAGCCAATGGCGCTCACGCCTTCCCAGGAGAGTGATGTTGAACGCATTCTTGAGGATGCCCGCATGCACTACCAGCGCCTGGGACAGATATCCACATCCGAGATGGAAGCATACAGGGCTGCCATCCGATCGACGGACTAGGCCCACCCGATGACACTACGCCATAGGAGAAACTGAAAATGGACTTCGAACTGAACGAAACTGAGTTGGACGTTATCAAGACTGCCCGTGACTTCGCCGAGTCAATGGTCAGGCCGCGCGCACGTGACATAGACGAACAGGACAAGTTTCCGTCCGACCTCGCCTCTGAGATGGGACGGCTCGGCCTTTTCGGCCTTCACATGCCTGAGGAGTACGGCGGCACCGCGATTGGCTATAAGGCATATGTGCTTGCCATAGAGGAACTGTGCAGCGTATCCATGACGGTTGGCGCCATCATGGCCATCAATGCCCTTGCACAGGAATGCCTTCTCAGGTTCGGCACTGAAGCACAGAAGAAGAAGTTCCTTCCCCAGTTGGTCGCAGGGGAATCGCTGAGCACCTTCGCCTTCACTGAGGGGCAGACCGGAAGTGACCCTCGCGCAATCACGACCGTTGCAGTCCTTGACGGCAACGATTATGTCATCTCGGGCGAGAAGACGTTTGCCTCGCTCGCCCACTCTGCTTCTGTTGCAGTCATCTTTGCGAAGGATGACACCGGCAAGGTGAGTGCGTTCCTGGTCGACCCGAAGTCGGAGGGATTCATCATCGAGAAGGAGATTGAGATGCTCGGAGTCCGCGGAGAGGACGTCTGTCCCGTGATGCTGGACCACGTCCGCGTTCCTCGTGAGAATCTTCTCGGTGAGCCCGGCAAGGGCTACGGCGTGCTGCTCACCGCCATCAACGTCGGTCAACTCGGCATATCTGCGGAGGCGGTCGGCATCGCCAGGGGAGCGCTCTCCATGTCACTCGACTATGCGCGAAACCGCATGGTCAAAGAGAAACCCATGACGGACCTCTCCACAACGCAGTCACTTCTGGGTGAGATGGCGGCCCGAACCGAGGCAGCACGATGGCTGACCTACCGCACGGCAGACCTCAAGGACCACAACCGCCTCACAGCCAAAGACGCCTCCATTGCGAAGCTGTTCGCGTCACAGGCTGCGAACGACGTTGTGGACATGGCCATGCAGATTCACGGCTCCTACGGCTACACGAAGGAACTGGAGATTGAACGCCTCTACCGGGACGCCAAGGTGACGCAGATATATGAGGTCGTCTCTGAGGTACAGCGCCTCGTCATTGGTGCGAGCGTCGCACGTGAGGCCTGAGGGCACATCTCTCTCCGCCAATGATTGCAGCCATCTGGGAGGCACATGGCTGATGTCCGGTCTGTGAGACATCACGCATGGCCTCTCAAAAGGCTCTCTACCGGGACCAGAAACCCCGGGCGTAGTTTGACCACACCCCACTATGACTGGCAAAGTATGGAACCACTCTCTTGGAGGCAGCATGAACACGCTCTTCGGAACTCCCTATCTGATTGAACTCCTGACTCCGAAACAGGACGACGCAGACTTCGAAGCACGGTTGGAAGTTTTTGCGGAACGCTACCAGCGCATCCTCGACACCGGCGCGGTGGTCTCGATTCCGGACAATCCCATGGGGAATGTGCATTTCACGGCGCTGGAAGTGATGGACTTCCTGGACCTGCCCATGGACCCGAAGCGCACGCTACTGCACCTCAACAGCTTCCACCTGAAGAGCGATATGGACGCCTTTCTGCGTACCGCTGCTGACAACGGACTCAAGAATCTGCTGGTCATAAGCGGTGATGGCGGGCCTCGCCTTCCGCGACTGGAGCCTTCCGACGTCCAGTTCGATGTTCAGACAGTGACTTCAATCGTACTGCTGCGCTATATCGAGCGCGAGTTTCCGGGGATATTCAACTGTGGCGTGGCCTTCAACCAGTATGAGCCACCGGAGCATGAACTGGAAAGGCTCACGCAGAAGATAGACGCCGGGGCACGCTTCGCCATAACCCAGCCTGTTCTTGGCACGGACCCGACCGTTGCTTCTCTGAAGGATTTCGGAGTGCCCGTGTTTGCCGGTGCCTGGATGTCCAAACGTATCGACCTGCTGATGCAGTGCGTGGACCGCGAGCCCGACCCGAACATGGCCTATAACCCGGACGAGAACCTTGCTCTGCTCGATAGAACCTACCCCGAGTTCGGTTTGTATCTAGCACTGCTTGGCTTCAAACGAGACTGGACAGGTCTGTTTGCACGGGCGGGATAGTACAACTGCCACCAGGAGCGCACACAGGGAAGCCTCGACTCGCCCTGTCACAATCTGTTATGCGCTATAATCGCCCGAGACTCGATTGTGGGAAGGAGACCTCATGACCGAACGCTCCGAACAGGAACCGCCAGAACTGCAGGACACGTTCCGCATTGAATTTGAGCCAGTGGGCCGCAGGGGCAACTGCCCGCGAGGGATGACACTGCTGCAATGCGCCCAACAACTGGGCGTGGCACTGGCTGCGGTCTGCAATGGTGCTGGTACCTGCGGACGCTGCAAAGTGGTTCTCTCCGTTGGCACACTCTCTACGCCAACTTCGTCCGAGTATCTCCAGTTGACCGATGCGCAACTCGCCGCCGGTATGCGCCTTGCATGTCAGGCCAGACCTGAGAGTGACTGCATCATCCACATACCACCAGAATCCATGACCACAACGCAACGCACACAGGTTGAAGGACTGCAGGCGATTCAAGGGGACGACCCTCCGGTAGTGACCTACTTGCTCCCGGTACCTCCTGCCTCCCTGTCCGATGCTGATGGGGATGTCGACCGCATAACCCGCACGCTCGCCGAATTGAATGGCATCACCTGTGAAGACGCCGACATCGAAGTCATACGGTCTACTCCTTCAACAATGAGAGAACACAACTGGACAGTGGCAGCTTCAGTGAGGGACAAAGAACTTGTCGCCGTGGGCCCATGGCCCAGCAGCACGCTTGGACTGGCGGTCGACCTCGGCACAACCAAGATTGCCGCCTATCTGCTTGACCTGACCACAGGGGAAACCCTCGGTATGCTCGGCGCCATGAATCCACAGATACGCTATGGCGAAGACGTGGTTACTCGCATGGCTCACGCACTATCGTCACCGTCCGGAGCCGGGGACCTCTCTTCTGCTGCAATTGGCGCCCTCAACGACATGGTGACACAACTGACAGAAGAAACCGGCACCGACCCTGACCGCATCCTCGAAGCTGTTGTGGTCGGGAACACCGCAATGCACCATCTACTGCTCGGATTGCCTGTTGAGCAGCTTTCACGCTCTCCCTACGTGCCTGCGATCAGAGAGTCGCTCGACATCAAGGCTCGCACACTTGGCCTCAACATCTCCCCTGGAGCATACCTTCATCTTCCTCCCAACATCGCAGGATTCGTCGGAGGAGACCATGTGGCCATGCTTCTGGCAACGCAAGTCGCGAACGCAACCAACCCTGTACTTGCGATTGACATCGGCACGAACACTGAGGTGTGCCTTGCTGCACACGGAAAGCTGACCAGCGCATCCTGCGCCTCCGGCCCCGCGTTTGAAGGAGGTCACATACGTGATGGTATGCGTGCTGCTCCCGGTGCTATCGAACACATCGATATTGAAGACGGCAAAGTGCTGCTGCAAACGATTGACGGAGCGGAGCCTGTCGGTCTGTGTGGCTCGGGCATACTCGATGGCCTCGCCACTCTTCTTCAGCACGGAATAGTGGACCGAATGGGCCGATTCAAGAAGGACGACCCTCGCGTGATGACCATGGACGGCAAGCGTGAATTCGTTCTTGTCTCTTCAGAGCAGCGCAACGGCAAGCCTGACCTGGGACTGACTCAGCAGGACGTACGCCAATTGCAGTTGGCCAAGTCCGCGATAGAAACAGGTATCGCAGCGCTGCTACAAAACGCTTCCTTGAGACAGGAAGAGCTTTCTTCTATCATAGTCGCAGGAGCATTCGGTACCTACATCGATCTCAGCAGTGCAATCGCCATAGGAATGTTGCCATCGCTTCCACTTGAGAGATTCCGACAGGTCGGCAACGCAGCCGGCACGGGAGCCAAGATGGCTCTCTCATCCATCTCCATGAGAAACGAGGCCCGAACTATTGCCAGGGCCACCGGTTACGTTGAACTGGCTGTCTCACCCGATTTCATGAAACAATTCGTCCAGAATACATATCTTGAGCCCTTTGCACAGAACGGAGGTTGACGACATGGAGACAAAACTTTCAAGTCGCACGAAGCAAGTCATCATCAGCGATGACGGTCCCACCATCCTCATCGGAGAGCGCATAAACCCCACGGGGAAGAAGAAGCTCCAG
>Ga0255384_10019_pt3 | contig 19951 bp, 16 predicted proteins | sample ANMaggSeSYBR01F7_FD_182106 | JGI IMG/M metagenome (GOLD analysis project Ga0255384, IMG submission 182106) | Sediment cell enrichment communities from methane seep in Santa Monica Basin, California, United Staets - ANME aggregate JGI... | ecosystem: Environmental > Aquatic > Marine > Cold seeps >... | reverse complement strand
CGGCACGACCGTCGCGGAGGAAGCGGCCGCCGAGCCGAGCGACGGCGGGTTTCAACGGCTGTCGATTCCATACGAGTATTATCCGTGGGTTTACACTGCGAAGACCGTACTGACGCTTGCCGCTGTGGTGTTCGTGCTGCCGGGTTATCGAGAGTTTCCGTTCCGCGCGGGGTGGTTGGCCGTGGTGGTCGGTGTGGTCGGCGGTGTGGTTTGGATCGTAGTGTGCAGGTTGGACCTGGAACACGTGTTCATTCAGCCGCTGTTGGACAACGTGCAATTGGGTTGGATAATCGGTTCCGGCACCCGCAGCGCATTTAACCCGTTTGTGCAGTTGGGAGCTTCATCGAGTTGTGCCTGGACGTTTCTGGCGGTGCGATTTTTAGGTTTGGTCGCTGTGGTTCCGGTAATCGAGGAGTTTTTTCTGCGTGGGTTCCTAATGCGGTTCGTCGTCGATCAGGATTGGTGGTCGGTGCCGTTCGGCAAAGTGAACGCAACGGCGGTGGTGGTCGGCACGGTGGTGCCCATGTTGATGCACCCGGGCGAGTTGCTTGCGGCGGCCGTATGGTTTACGCTAGTCACATGGCTGATGGTCAAGACTCGGAACATCTGGAACTGCATTGCCGCCCATGCGATTACGAACCTGATGCTGGGCGTATACGTGGTGAGCACCGGCCGATGGCAATTGATGTAGGTGTGGAATGAGGGATTAGTGATTGGGGATTAGGAAGGAAGAAGAGGGGAGAGGGAAGAGATGAAAAGCAAAATCCGTAACTATTCAGCCAATTGAAATCGGTTCTTGGTTTTTGTTAATAGCCCTGGCCGGTAGGCCCGGGCTATGAATGTTAAATTTACGTGAATTACATTTCATTTGGCTGAAGTGTTACCACTTTTCCAATCTCTAATCCCCAGAAAGACCATGTCGTGGCTTAACTGGCAACTCTCGCTGCCGCACGTCATGCTTACGCTCGGCGTGTTGCTCGTCGCCGCGCTGTTTGCCGGCGTGGTCGGGCAGATACTGCGGCTGCCGAAGGTGACGTCCTACTTGCTGATGGGCGTGCTGCTGGGGTCGACCGGTTGGATTCCGCACGAACACATCGTGCAGATCGAGCCGCTAACGAAGCTGGCCATTGCATTGGTGCTGTTCCACTTGGGTTGCCATTTCCCGTTGGCACTGGCAAGGCGCATCATGCGACGCATGTTGCGGCTCTCGGCGGGCGAGCTGACCGCCACGTTCCTGCTTGTAGCCGTCGGGCTGACTATGTTGGGAGCAAGCTGGGACGTTGCGTTGCTGCTTGGTGCCTTGGCGATGGCTACCGCTCCGGCCACTACAATCCTGGTGCTCAGGGAAGCGGAGTCCGAGGGGCCGATCACCGAGTACACCAACGCACAAGTGGCGGTAAATAACATAGCCTCGATCGTCCTGTTCGAGCTACTGTTCTTGGCGGTCGTTTTCCTGCACGGCTGGCTGGACGGCTCGCCGCTGGTGCAGTTCGGCCTGCTCGGCCTCGACCTGGTCGGCTCGGTGGCGTTGGGTGTGGTGGCCGGGTTGGTCGTTAGCTACGGCTTTGCACTGGTGGCCGAAAGCCGACGATTGGTGTTTCTTATCGGCATTATCACGCTCGTGTTGGGAATTTGCCTGAAGGCCGACGTACCATACCTGCTCACCTTCCTGGCCATGGGTGTTACCGTGGCCAACAGCTCGTATCAGGCCAAGCAGATGCTCGCCGAGCTGGATCGCATGACCGGATTGCTTACGGTGGTCTTCTTTGTTACCCATGGCGCCGAGTTGCAAATCGACAAGTTCGCACTGGCCGGGTCGATCGGCGTGGGGTATATCGTCTTGCGAGCCGGCGGGAAGTATTTTGGGACATATCTGGCATGCCGATCGGGCGGCGAGAATCCGGTCGTGTGCCGCTGGCAGGGTACCGCATTGATGGCCCATGCCGGCGTAGCCATCGCACTGTCGGCCGTCGCCGTGCAGCGCACCGCCGGCATGTCCGGGGCGATGTCGGACCTGTTTCAGTATGTGCAAACGATCGTACTCGGCACGGTGGTGGTCTTCGAGATCGCCGGACCGCTGTTGATTCGCAATGCCGTGCTGCAATCCGGTGAGATGCCGCTTGCACATGCCATCTACCACCCGGGCATCAGTCCGGTCGAGCAGTTACGAACCGTCTTCAACGGGCTGCTTATGGCCTTTGGTTTCAACCCGTGGCGGAACCGCTCGGCGGCTGAAATTACGGTCAACGAGATCATGCGCAAGAACGTCAAGACGGTTCCACACGGTGCAACCTTAGACGAAGTGGTCACATACATCGAGCATAGCCGCGACAACACGTTTCCGGTGGTCGATTCCTCAGGCGAACTGGTCGGCGTGATCCGATACCGGAAACTCAGCCATGCACTGTTCGACCGCAAGTTGGGTCCGTTGTTCCGTGCCGCCGACGTGACCACGCCGGCCAGCCGGGTGCTCTATCCGGACGAGCCGATCAGCCGGGCAAACGAGATTTTCGCCGCCAGCAAGGACGATTGCATTCCGGTAATCTCCGGCCAGACACCGCACCGACTGCTCGGCATGGTCCGTCGCCGCGACGTACTGCGGCTGCTGATCCGTGGTCGTGCAGACTCATAAAGCCGCTTTTCGGTGGTCGCGCCAATGCCGCCAAACATTCAACAATGTCAGTAGTTTGAAATTTGGTTAAAATTAACCACAATAAAAGCCCCCGCACTGCGTGCGGGGGCAACGTTTGAGTATAAAGCAGAGGTTGTTTGCCCCCGGATGTAGTCCGGGGGCTTTTATTGTGTAAAATTTGGAACTACTGAATGTGGGGCGCGACCACCGGTCGCGGCTTTATGATTAGTTTTCCTTCGATATATTCGCTCGCTTTTTCCAACTGCGGATCGACGTACGGCTCGGCATCATCGTCGCCGGGTGTTACGCCGGACCGGTCGCGGTTCATCCGCCATAGCCGCAGCTTGGTCAATTCATCGCCTTCGACGATTACTTCACAGCCGTCGTCCGGCGTCACGCCCCAGTCGGCCTGCTCGCCTACGTCCTTGCCGCGGTGGATGTTCTTTTCGCTGGGTCGCCAATAGCTGGCGGTTGTCAATTTCACTGCGCCTTGGGCGGCCTCCAGAGAGATGACCTCCTGTACGGTTCCCTTGCCCCAGGTTCGCTGGCCGATGATTACCGCCCGACCGTGGTCTTGCAAACATGCGGCCACGATCTCGCTGGCGCTTGCGCTATATTGGTTGACCAGCACGGCGATTGGGAAGTCGTGGTACGTGCCGGGCGCGGTTGCCCGAACGGTCCGTTTTACATGCTTGTCGCGGCCGCGAGTGGTTACGATCACACCGGAGTCGATGAACATATCGCACACGTCGGTTGCCGCGCCGAGCAACCCACCCGGGTTGTTTCGCATATCTAGTATCAATCCATCCATATCGTGGGCAATTAGCCAATCTATTGCCTCTCGCAATTCATCGACAGTGTTTTCGGAGAAGACGTTGATCCGCAAGTAGCCGATCCGCAGTGATTCTTTGGAGTCCTCTTCTGCACTGTATCCATCAAGAAATCCATCAAGGAAAAAGTTCCAGGAACCGTCGGCGTTGCGAGTATCGCCCAGCACGGTGTCGATCTGGATTACCGCCCGGACGATCGTAATATCAACCGGCTCGCTGTCGTCCTCGTGGAGCACGGAGAGCGTGACCGGTTGGCCCGACTTTCCGCGCATGTGTGCCACGGCGTCTCTAAGCGACATGCCTTGCGTGCTATGGTCGTCGATTCTGAGGATTCTGTCGCCGGCACGAATGCCGGCCTTGTATGCCGGCGTGCCGACCAGCGGGCTAAGTACCGTAAGCTGCTTGGTCTTCGGGTCCAGTGCAACCTCCATGCCCACCCCGCCGAACTCCTGGTCGATATTCTCGTGGAATTCCTGCAAGTTCTTGGGACTTATGAACGCAGAGTACGGGTCGTCGAGCCGGCCGACTATCCCGTCCATTGCACCCTCGAACAGATCGGCCGGTTCAATCGGTTCCAGGTATCGACGCTCGATCTGGTCGATCGCGTTGGCCACAATCCGGCCGTACCGGTTTGTAGAGACCTGCTGGTAGCAGATCAGCGAGACGACGCTTACGGTAATCAGCACAAATAGGTTACGACGTGGCATATAAATGTCTACTTTTGCAACTATTCATCCATGAAATAACTGTGTAAGGAGGAAAAAGGGAAAAGAAGAACCGTAACATTTCAGCCATCTGAAATAATCATCCGTAAGGCGAAAAAATCCACCACAGAGGGCACGGAGGTACACGGAGGCAGAAGAGCAGAAAAAGCGACCAATTCTTTCCTCTGTGTACCTCTGTGTCCTCTGTGGTAATTTCTTTGCGACATGGGTTCTTTCCCCCGTACACATTTATTTCAAATGGCTGAATAGTTACGAAGAACCAAATATTTTGATTTCCCTTTTTCCCCATTTCCCTTATTCCTTTATTACACATTTAGTTCCGTAAGTATCTTTCAATTCATCTATTACTTCAAACGGCTGAAGTGTTGCCTACTTTTCAATCAGGCGTCCAAATTTTTCCACCCGCAGCGGACGGCTCGGCATCGGGCGTCCAAATTTTGCCGGGTTCCTCGGCCTGTGTCGGTCCTGCCGCGTCCTCTTGCATCGGCTGCGGCGGTCCTCCGGCAGGCGTGCCGTCGGGTCGAAGCACGCCGACCTGGATCAGCAATTGTGTCAGCGCATCGGCCACGCCCGGCTCCTCGATATGCCGGTCGTGGATCAGGCCCATCAGCCGACCGATTTCATCGGTGTTGCCAAGTGAAAATTGTAGCGACAGCTCGAACAGCAACCACGAGACGGGCGATTGGCCGGCCGATTCCGCCGCCGCGCGACCCTGATGAACATACTCCAGCGCCCGATCAGGGTCGTGTTCCATTTGGGCGAGAGTTCTGTAGGCCGCAAGTTGTTCGTTGTTGCCGGAGAGGCTTGGTCGGTCGATTATCGCCCGGGCGAACTTTTGCAAAGCGGCCGTGACATTGAACGCCGTCGCGCGACGATAACCTACAATCAGGTCTTCGTCGGAGAGCTGCTGGGCCGTTACACGTGCAAAACGCACAAGCGGCAGCGTTTCGATCGGGTTTTGCTCAGAGTCGATCGGCCCAAGCGTCGGCAGGCCGAGTTCGGTCCTTAGCTGATTGAAGTCGAAACCGTCCTGGACCTGTCCACACCAATAATCCAATACCATAATCGCGGCCGACAGTTCGATGTGCCTCCCGCCCTTCTCGGCGACCTCGCGTGGCGATTGTCCGTCGAAAACACCTAGTTTCATCTCCGGCCATCGACTCAGCAGTACATCGCGCCGGTGCTGGTCGGTCAATGCGGCAAATTGTTCCTGCGAGATATCCTCCGGCGGGCGCATCATGCTATGGAGCAATCGCCGAGTGGCCGACACTTGGCCTGTAACCTCTTGCTTTGCATCGTCGGCCAGTGTATCTCCGGCCGTCTCCTTGAGTATGGTTTTTACTTGCTCGATATCATCGGCTGCCACACCTACGACCTCCAGCTTTGCCCGACGGTCGGTTTGGTGCCCGTAAAGCATCACACGACCGAGGAAGAAAGGAACGTCTTTTAGCTCTACGACGTCGGCTGTCTCTGGTGCCTGGCGATCGAACAGCGCGTAGGATGCTTTCGGCGGCGTGTCATCGTCTGCAAAATATGACGGATCGACCGGGAGCGACATCACCCGTCCCTCCAGGGTCAAACCGGGGCGAAGCTCATCGACATCCGTTACTTCCCACTCGATTCGGAACAGGTCGAGCAGGTCGCCCAATGGGTCGTCGTCCAGCAGCATGGCCGTGGCGGTCGCTTCGACTGCGTTTTCCAGCGGTACGTCCATCGCGGCGTACTTCCGCAGCGCGTCGATGCAGCCGGGTGTGTCGGCCAACCAACCGCGTAGCGTGGCAATGCTCCGCCGGATCGCCGGCTCATCGGGAAACTCTTCTGCGAGCGTTGCCAGCCGCCCCACCGCCGATAGCCAGTTGCCCATGTAGGCCGGAGAGATTGCCTCCTCGAATCGGTCTTTCCAGGTGGTGCCGTCCGGTGGCGATTCCAGCAGCGAGTTGTCCTTCAGCAGCAACGGCACATTCGGCGACCGGTTCAACTGGACCAACGTATTCAATAATTGCCGATTATCCTGGTCGATCATCAACTGCAATTGCAGCAGTGCCCGGCCTGACAGCCAATTTCCCTCGTTGATCAATGCCATGCCCACGGTGCCGAGTGCCTCGTACAAGCGATCTTGAACTTTGCCGTCGGTCGCGGCTATTGCGCGTTGCAATGTTTCCATTGCCTCTCGGGCGTTTCCTTCTTTGGCTGCGGTTGCGATTGCCGCCTCGGCCAGTGCCGTGGGGTTTTCGGGATGTTTTTCAAGAAATTCGGTCGCGCTGGCCGCCGCGGCCTCCGCCTGATCGGTCCCGCGGAGCAGCATCCCCTTGATCGCCATCAAAGACGCCCGATCGGGATACTTCTGACGAAGCTGCTCGATGTGCTGAAGACAGCCGAGGTACTGCTCGCCCTCGATCATCCGGTCGATCTTTTGCAACTCTCCGAGCAGATCGCTACAGCAGAACTTGATTTTCTTTCCGGTACCGCAGGGGCACGGTGAGTAGGCGTCCAGTGGCATGGTTTGGGTGCTCCGGTTGGGTGCGGCAGTATGAATTACGGGTTTATCGTATCACATAAGGTTACAGGAAGGAACCGCTTCCATAAAGCCGCGACCGGTGGTCGCGCCAATGCCGCCGATAGTGCAACAATGTGTGGCGCGACCACCGGTCGCGGCTTTATGTGTGTGTGGCAACCAATGCCAACAGCGTCTTCTGCGGTTTGGCGAACTTTTCAATCCCCTCGGCCATCAGCGTCGATTCCAGCTTTTCCATGTCTACCAGCCGGTCGATCTCTGCGACCAACTCGGCCGGCAGGGGTTGATCTACCTGGCGGGTAAACGTCAGTCCGCTGGCGGCCACCGCATCGTTGGTCGCCGGCGGGTTGGTCTGGATGTCGCTGCCGGCCAATGCCTCGACGTATTTCCACGGCAGTTCGTTCGGGTTCTTCGTGCCGGTGCTGGCAAATACAATCTCCTGGTCAAGCGGCGTGGTGCGTTCGGTCCAGAACTTTTGGTTCTCGGCCCAGATTCGTTTGGCGACAAGTATTCCGACCTGCCCCTGGGCCTCCTCGGAAAGTTCCGGCACGGCCTTGCCTGTGTAAGCGTCCTGGCGGGAGATGAAAATGCTGTAGACGCTCTTGAATTTATCAAGATTCTCGCGTCGTCTTGCGCCTCGCCAAACGGCGTTCCGAGCGGCGCGGTACTGTCGGGCAGAAAAGATCAGCGTGACGTTGACCGTCACACCGACGGCGACCAGGTCTTCCAATGCGTCCAGCCCTGCCGGCGTGGCCGGCACCTTGATCATCCGGTTGCAATGGCCGGCCGACCACTCCTGACCCAGCGAGACATACTGTGCAACACGTTCCCGGTGCGGCAGGTCCGCCTCGATGTCCTCAAGCAGCGGGTCCACCTCGAAACTAACGTAGCCGTCGTTTCCGCCGGTCTGCTCCCAAACGGGCAAAAAGACCTCTTGGGCGTCGCGGACCATCCGGTCGGTCATTTGCCAGGCGATTTGGTCGTCATCGAGACCCTGACGCACGAGCTCTTCGATCTGCTCGTCGAACCGGCCGGTGGCGATCAAGTCGGCTATGATGATCGGGTTCGAGGTGGCACCGGTCGCGCCGATCGCACGATTGCTGCGGACCAGTTCCGGGTCGATCGAGTCGAGCCAGAGCTTTGTGCCGGTGTCCATGAGCGATTGCAGTGGTGTTGTCATGTGTGGAACCTAACGGGTGAAAAAGCCGCTTGCAGTTAGCCCGCATTTCTCACCGTAGGGTGGGTCGAGGTCGCTCAAGCTCTTGGTGGGCTGCGCAAACCAAATCAACTCCGATTTACACTCTATAATCTTGCACAGCGTGTTGCCGCGACCGAAGCCCCACCAGCATCTTGGTTTGCTTGACCCACCCTACATGTTGGTGAGAAATGCGGGTTCGCAGTTTCACCACATGTTTTACCGATTGTCACCCGAAATGAAACCCCTTGTTAGCATGTCGCCAGGACAAGGTGCAAACAGGCGTGTTGCGAGAAATGCAGATGCGGGGCAATTTAGAGAACCTTCGGCAGCTTTAACGATCAAAAAATCTACGTATTCTCTTGAAAATTTAACGGTTATTACTGTTCTCCGGCTCCGCTTTGGCCGATTTTAGGCATGTGTGAAGTGCTGTGTCTCGGCATCGTGGTGGATAATAGGTTGTGGCACAGGCTTCCAGGGCGTGGATAGGTAACACAGGCAAAATGCCTGTGCTACGAGAGTCGCCTGTGAATAATCCAGACTAGGAGGATTAGTTCGTGAAAAAAACAACATGGATAATTTGGGCAAGCCTGTCCGTGGTCGGCCTGCTTCTCGGTTCCCGGGCAGTGGCTCAGCAGCCCACAGCAATACAACCGGAGGCCGCACTGCTGCAACAGTCTGAGGAGTGTGCGTCGTGTGAGTCGTCGATTTGCCTGGACGGTGGAACGTGCGATGCGTGTGCGCTGGGTCCGTGTTGTGAAGTGTGCGGCGGCGGATGCTGCTGCCCGGACGACTGGTACTTCAAGCAAGGTGTTCGCATCCTCAGTCGCAGCAAGCCGCGTGGTGTGCTGACTACCAAGGAAATAGTCGGGGTCACACAACAAGGCGATGGCATATACGTACCACGGATGAGCACCCGGGACATCGGCTTCGACACGGCGGCCGGCTACACGGCCACCATCGGTCACTATCTCGGCCGCGATACCGACAACCGCGACCAATTCGTCGAGTTCACCTACTGGGGTATGAACGCCTGGTCCGACTCGCAAACGGTCCACGGCACCCGAATCGACTACGTCGGAGATGTAACCGCCGGCAACCTGTTCAGCCCGTTCGAGGAGTCGGTTGGCGGATTCAATCGAGCCGAAGAACACGACATCTGGTACAAGTCTCAGATGAACAACTACGAGGTGAACGTTCGGCTGCGGCCACGTGGTCGTGAAGACCGACTTGTGCTGCACCCGAACGGCCGATGGCGGCGAGAGTGTCAGCCGGGTGATTATACGTCGTATTTAATCGGTCTTCGGGTCTTGTCGATCGACGAGCGGTTCTGCTTCCGCAGCAGCGGAATGGTCGACGACAACGGCGCACAGAGCAACGTGAGCGGTGACTACGACATCGACACGCACAACGACTTGTTCGGATTTCAGATCGGCGGCGATTACATCCACCGACAGTGCAAGTGGCAATGGGGTTTTCGTGGCAAAACCGGCCTGTTCGTGAACTTCGCCGACCAGAACAGCCGCATCCTTACCAGTGCGCCGGGCGATCCGTTCGCCACCACACAATTGAACATTACCAACTATGCCCGCCGCGACGTCGTCTCGCTGTTAGCCGAGATCGGTTTTGTCGGCAGATACAAGATCAGGCCTAATCTGGTGTTGAATGCCGGATACGATTTAATGTGGGTGACCGGTCTGGCACTGGCCCCCGAGCAGCTCACATTCGACACCACCCCGGCGAACGACATCAACAAAAACGGCCACGTCTATATGCACGGCCTGACGCTTGAGTTGGAATGGACGTGGTGAGTGGGCGGCGGGTGTGGTAATCACTCAAAGTGTGAATGCCGGCTTGGGGCTAACCCGCATTTCTCACCAACATGTAGGGTGGGTCAAGCAAACCAAGATGCTGGTGGGGCTTCGGTCGCGGCAACACGCTGTGCAAGATTACAGAGTGTAAGTCGGAGTTGATTGGTTTGCGCAGCCCCACCAAGAGCTTGAGCGACCTCGACCCACCCTACGGTGAGAAATGCGGGCTAGGGGCTGGTATTCGGTGAAAATCTTTCCCCAGTCCCCAGCCCCTAATCCCTACGATGTTTTCCAACACGTGCAGCATGCTCGATCCACGATTCAACATTACCAACCTGATTGCGGCCGGTCTGACGACCATCGAGCGGGCACGGGGATTCCTCGAAGCGGCCGTTTTGTCTGAAGACTGGGTTCGGCAAATGGGGCAACGCGCGCTGTTGCTGGAAGCCCATCACACCACGCACATCGAGGGGACTCACCTGACTCTCGATCAAGCACAACGGCTCTTCGAAGGCCAGGCGGTCGACGACGCCGATCCAGACGACACCCGAGAATTGCTGAACTACCGGACGGCCTTTGGATTCGTGTCCGACTATCTGGATAGCGGCGCACCGATTACGGAAGGCTTGATCCGCGAAATCCACAAGCGGCTTGTCGACGGCGTGCGCGGCGGAAGCGGTTCGCCGGGCGAGTATCGCAAGGTGCAAAACTACGTGGTCAACTCGGCTACCGGCCAGACCGTTTACACACCTCCCCCGCCCGGCGATGTGCCCGAGCTTATGCATGAATTGGTGCGGTGGATCAGCGAAGAACGTGAAATCCATCCCGTCTTGGTCAGCGGCATCGCACAATTTCAACTGGTTCACGTCCACCCGTTCGTCGACGGGAACGGTCGTGCATCGCGCCTGCTTTCAACCTTGTGCCTCTATCGGGCCGGATACGACTTCAAGCGGCTGTTCACGATCAGCGAATACTACGACCGCGACCGGCCGGCGTTCTACCTCGCCATCCAACAAGTTCGGCAGAGCCGGATGGACATGACCGGCTGGCTGGAGTATTTCGTCGAAGGACTCTCCACGCAACTGGTCGAGGTGAGCAAACGCGGCCGCCAGGCCATCCGAAAAGACGTGCTGGTCAAGCAACACAATCTCAAGAGACGGCAAGCCGAAGCACTCGGCTACCTATTGGAACACGCGACAATGACGATCCGCAACTTGGAGAACCTTTGCCCTGACGTCAGCCGTCGCACGCTCCAACGCGACCTTCACGACATGGAAGAAAAGGGCCTACTTGTACATGCGGGCGAAACGAATCAGTTTAACTACGCTTTACGAAACGACTTGTGAACTTGCGACAAACTTGCGACATGACTTGCGACACGTAATCGTAACCGTTCACGGGATGCGGGAATCGTAGGCTGACAATGAGAGCAATCCTATGTCGCGTGTGGTATTGGCAATCTCCGGCGGGGTCGACAGCAGCGTGGCGGCATGGCTGTTGCGCGAGGCCGGCCATGAAGTCACCGGGCTGTTCTTGCAGCACGGTCATGCATCCAGGGCAACGGCCGACGCACAGCGCGTGGCCGAACGGCTCGATATGCCCTTGCACACGGTAGACGTCCGCGAGGAGTTCGACCGCCGGGTGGTCGGATACTTCGTCGACGAGTACACCGCCGGGCGGACGCCCAACCCGTGCGTGGTTTGCAATAAGTGGATCAAATTCGGCAAGCTATTCGAATACGCCGAGCAAATCGGTGCCGAGTTCGTCGCCACGGGCCATTACGCCCGACTGGTGGCTGCCGATAACGGTCAGATCGCATTGTGCCGTGGCATAGACCCGTCAAAAGATCAGTCGTACATGCTGTTCGACATCGAGCGAGAATGGCTCCCTCGCATAAAATTTCCCGTCGGCGAGTATAACAAGAAAAAAATACGGCAACTCGCCGACCGCTTGGGGCTTAGCACTGCCAAATGGCGCGAAAGTCAGGACATATGCTTCGTGTCCGACGGCGACCATGCCCGATTCGTCAGGGAACGTCGCGTCAAGGTTGATACTTCCGGCGAGATCGTCACAACCGACGGCGTGGTGGTCGGACGGCACGACGGCATCGAGCGATTCACGATCGGCCAGCGTCACGGGCTGCGCGTCGCGTTGGGCGAGCCGCGTTACGTAGTGCAGATCGATCCGAATACACGCCGCGTGGTAATCGGCGCCAAGGAGGAACTCGCGCGAACGGAACTGACTGCCGCCGGTGCGAATTGGCTGATCGACGTGCCGTGCGAACCGGTCCGCTGCCGGGTGAAAATCCGTTACCGCAGCAGACCGGCCGACGCAACGGTTCGTGTGATCGACAAGGACCGTTTCCACGTGCAATTCGACGAGCCGTGCCACGGCATCGCACCGGGCCAGGCAGCGGTTTGCTACGACGGAGAGCGCGTGCTGGGCGGCGGTTATATCATTTAGCTCAACGGTGGGCCTCGCTCCGCTCAACCCAGCCTACGACTGACGTATGCGAATTGTCCCCGGAGTAATTACAGAAAATGCGTGCTGGAATTCCGAGTTGTGTCGATCTATAGCGGAGGAAACGACGTAGCTGTCCATTTTCGTCTGAAATCGGCCGAAAGCGACCAAGTCAAGGTCAGTTTTTTCTTTCCGGTGTTACCTCATTGCCCCAGACTCACGCGAAATTTGCCCTTGACATGTTAATCTGGGCGGATTTGACCACGAAAATGGACAGTTACGAAACGACCTCTGCCTTGTGCGATGGACTGAGGCCTGCCAATCGGATAAGAACGATTCCGTGCATAAGAAGGCGCCGGCGGAATATCAACTCACCAAAATCTTTGTCCGCCGTTAACAACAGTAACGCATCCTTGTTTGCCAAGTCGAGCACCGACTCGTCCGAAATTCCAGGCCTCATTTCAGCGACAAACTGCACAATGTGGCCATCCTGACGAAGACGGCTGACAATTTGGCGGTCTATGCTCTCGTCTGCCAAAAAATTCATGCAATTGTCTCGGCAATTGGATAAACCACATCGGCACGCAAAGCGTCGGTGGCAAATGCGAGCGCCGCCTGAATCGCCTCGTGTGTCAAGCGAGGATGGGCATCGAGAATCTGCTCAACGGTTTCACCGGCGGCCAGTTTCTCCAAAATAAGCTCAACTGTGATACGTGTCCCCGCGACGACAGGTTTGCCCATCATCACGTTTGGGTCCGATACTATAAGTTGCTTTTGCATTTTTACCCCCATAGAAAGTTTTGCCGCATAGCGTAGTATTAGTCAACCGGTGCAAGTGCCAACTGCTTCAGCGCATCGAGCACCGAGAGCACTTCGTGCAGTGATATCTCTTGCCAGCCGGAGAGTTTCTGCTGCAAGATTGCCAGCTTCATCGCCTCGAACGCCTCGGCCAGGTCCAGCGGCAGGGGCGGAAGGTCCTCGAACGGCCGGAACGGCTCGGCGGATTGCTCGTCGTCGCACGGTGGCCGTTCGTCGGCTTCGCAAGTTTCCGACGGTGAACGGCCGTCGGCGTCGGCATCGTCCCGGACCTCGCCGAGAGAGCCGGAGATCGTCTCCGGCGGAATATCATCAGGTTTATATTCATCGAACGCCGGTTCAATGTCTTCGTCCGGCTCGGCCTCGATGACATCCTCCGGCATGGGTTTTTTATCGGCCGCCGCGCCCATGGCCTCCCATTGCTGATTTCGCATCTGCGAGACCGACCAGCCGCTTTGCACGGCCCCTTCGAGCCACATTTCGGCGTCCGGCCAGTCTGTGGCGGCCTGAAAATGGCTCCAGTACAAGCCGGCGTATTGGTCGAAGGTCTCGCCGAACCGCTGAAAAACCCTTCGCAGCCGGCCGACGTGCTGCGGCGATACGTTGCCGGCCCGGTGGCTCCATGCCTGGTCGGTATAGCCGTCTGGCAGTGCATCGGCTGCGATCATGTCCTCGCGCCACTGGCAGATAATTCGGCCCTTCTCCCAATTGGTCGTACTGACCAACCGGTTCCAGCGCCCGAGGTATTTTACAGAAGTTTCATCGACGAGCGGTTCGTTGTCTATTTCAGTTTGGATGCGTGCGTCCATGTAATAGTATCCGTAATTATATTATTTAGCGAAATGTAGGAGATGTGTAATACCAATATCAGGTTGAAATATCGCTCCGCCGCGTGTTTACCCTTCGGGAAAACACGCTGATTTTGATAACATCAACGCGCTATTTCAAACGAGAACGCGTATAAGGAGGAGGGAAAAAAGGGAAGAAAAAAAGGAAAAGGAAAGGGAAAAAGAGAAAATAAAATATTTGGCTCTTTCCCCCTTTTCTTCCTTTCCCCTTTTCCCTTCCCAGCTTTCCTTATTACACCTTCAATCCTGTTTTACGTCGACCACGCGCAAGACGAACAGCGTCTGGCACTTAGTCACCGGATGGCGTAATTGGTCCTGCTCCACCTGTGATTGTTTCATTTGAGCAGACCCGGCCCTTTGTTTCAACCGGGGCTGGGACTGCTGCCTGCCCCTGCTGCGATTGAACCGGCTGAGGTTCTGTTGCGAAACCTCGCCGGGGGCCGGCTCGACGGAAACCGAAAGGAACTGCTCCGGCTGGGCGGCGAGTTGCGAGATCGCAGTTTCGATCTGTGCTGGGGTGGCCTCGACGTAAATTACGTCCAGCGCAGCGGTCTGTGTGCGATCCTTTTTCTTCCAGGTGATGTGGTTGGAGACGAGCAATTTGTCGAATGCCTGGTCCTTAACGGCCTGAGGGCTAACGTCGCACCGCACGAGCAACACGCCGCCTTGCTGCTTTATCATCTTGTCATTGCTCTTGCGTATGCCGCGGTCGCCCGGCTTCGTCACCATGCCGTTTTGTGCAGACCGCTTCATTCCTGATGAGCTGGGTTCTGCAAGTTTCTCCATCACCGGTGCGTCTGCCGGCGGAGCAGCGGCGGCTCCCGATTTGCGGCTGGGTCCGGCCTTGGTCCTAAGCAACGATTCGGCGGTCCTGTCAGCGGGTGGCCGGGGCAAAGCGAAGCGGTGCCCCGGATGGTCTAGGGCATCGCTTGCGGGATGGTCCGGGGCATCGCTTCGCTTTGCCCCAGCCACACCCGTCGCTCCGAACATGACGCCTTCTGACGGTTCGGCACGATGTTCATCTGCCTCTCTTGCTTCTTCTTTAGCCTTTGCCGGATATTCAGCTTCAACTATGCCGTCGAGGTCTTCCCGGACTTCGTCGGGTGGCCGGGGCATAGCGGAGCGGTGCCCCGGATGGTCTGGGGCATCGCCTGTGGCTAAGCCACCAGCCACCCCGGCCTCTCTTTCCAGTGTAATCTCCGGAGGCGCCATTGCGATTTTTTTATCGGCCCCCCGGCGTAGTTCACCACGGTCCAGCACCGTCAGCATAACGGCCACGGCCACCGCCAGGCTCGACCAGGCGAGCGCCCGGGGCGTGAGGAAGCGCCGCATCGTTGCGGCCCATCCCTTCCCGGCGGGTTGTACGTACTGCGGTTCCACTGCGATGGACTGCCGTTCGGCCAGTTCAAGCACACGGCGGCTGAGGTCTTCGTCCAGCTTGTGCTGCGGCATCGAGCGGAGCGTGGAGCCGAGCGTGCGCAACTGGTCTAGCAGTTGCCTGGCCTCTTGGCTTTCGGCCAGCAACCGTTCGACTTCCGCCTGCTCCTCGGCGGCAAGTTCGCCGTCGAGGTAGGCGCTGAGCAGTTCGTTTTCCGTCACGTTTTTCATGGTATACGCTACTTGTCAACCAAAACTTGCTTTAGTTCATCGCGCAACCGCAGCCTTGCCCGATGCAAACGGCTGCGTACGGTCCCGATCGGCAGATCGAGTATCTCGGCGATGGTTTCGTAGCAACATCCGTCAATTTCCCTAAGCACTATGACCGCGCGGTGTTCTTCATCCAACCGGTCCATTGCCCGACGGACCTCTCGGCAGAGTTCGTCTCTTAGGAGTGTTTCGCCGGGATCGTCTTCGTTGCCGACCGGCTCGAAGCCGCTCATCTCCCGGGCGTGTTCGATCGAGCAAGTCGGCCGCTTGATCCTTTGTCGGCTTATCGCCGCGTTGATCGCAATCCGGTACAACCAGGTATAAAATGCACTGGAGCGTTTGAACGAGTCCAACTTGACGAACGCTTGTACGAAGGCGTCCTGGACCACGTCTTTGGCATCCTCGACGTTTCCGGTCACGTGGACGACAGTATTGTACAGCCGGTCCTGATACTTTTGCACAAGCCGGCCGAACGCCTCCGAGTTTCCTGCCAAGGTCTCGTCGATCAGTTGGATGTCGTCGTTCACCACAGTCTCACAGTATATAGACGCTGCCGAGATGCCGAAAGTTCCACCCCCCCATTATTGGGAAGAAGGCGGGAAAGGGGGAGGGGGGGTAGGTGGGAACTACCTGTTTAGCCGCCGAGCTTGCTCGGCGCGTAACGGCGAGAAGGTGGTATTGCGACACTCACACTGCCCCCGCACGCAGTGCGGGGGCTTTTACCGCATACCGCATACCGCATACCATCTACCGCGCCTACAACACACTCAGCGCCACATTCATGTAGATAATAATCCCCAGCACGTCGATCAGCCCGGCAACGAATGGGCTGCTCATCATGGCCGGGTCCAGCCCGAGCCGTTTGAACACCAGCGGCAAAACCGAGCCGAGCAGCGTGCCGGTTACGATAACCAGCAGCAACGTCAACGGAATGACGGCGGCGGTCAGATAGCTTGGTGCGGCGACCAGGGCACAAAAGTAACCGATGATCCCCAACACACTGCCCAATACCAGCCCCATGACCAACTCGCGCCGGACTACCCGCCACCAATCGCCCAGTGCGATGTCGCCGGTCGACAGCGCGGTGATAATAAGCGTGGCCGACTGGCTGCCGGTGTTTCCGCCGGTGGAGATCACAAGCGGAATGAACAGCATCAGCCAGGCGTACTGCTCGATAACCAACTCGTATTTGCCCAGCACCATGGCCGTAAGCATTGCACCGAAGAACAGTACGGTCAGCCAGATACCCCGCTTCCAGGTGAGCGTGAGCAGGTCGGTTTCCAGGTATCCGACCTCCAGCGGCTCGACTGCCGCAATGCGATGTGCGTCTTCGGTGGCCTCCTCGCGGACCACGTCGATCACATCGTCGTGTGTGATGATACCAAGCATGTGGTGTTCGTCGTCAACGACCGGTATGGCCAACAGGTCGTAATGCGCCACCTTTCGGGCGACCTCTTCCTGGTCGTCGGCCACGTTGACCGTAAGCAGGTCGCGTTCCATCAACTCGCCGACTCGTGTCTCCGGGCGGCCCATCGCCGAAACCAGCTTCCGGAACGATACCAGCCCGCGCAGGTGGTCCTCCTCGTCTACCACGTACAGGTAGTAGATGGTTTCCAATTCCTCGGCCTGCCGGCCGATCTCCTGCACTGCCCGGTCGGCGGGCAGGTCCTCGCTAAGCCGGGCGAACTCGGTGGTCATAACCGCACCGGCGGTGTCCTCGGGATATGCGCTGAGGCGTTGGATGTCTCGCCGCTCGTCGGACGGGATCAGCGGCATTAACTCCTCGACGATCCACGGCCTGACCTCCGCGAGCAGGTCTACGCGGTCGTCTGGTGGCAGATGGCCGATGAACTCGGCGATTTCCGCCCGGTCCTGCGTCTCGATGATCTCGACCTGATTGTTTTCCTCGAAGAAACCGAATATTTCGACCCGAAGCGGCACCTCGGCGTAGTGCAGCACAGCCCAGGCCTCCTTGGCCGTCAGCCCTTCCATGAATTCAGCGGTTCTGGCAGGGTGCAGTGCGGTGCAGAAATCGGCCAGTTCGGCCGCATTCTCTTCGGCGAGCATCTCTCGCAACTCGGGCAGATAGAGCGTGTTGGACATGGCAGTATCTGTTTTATTGGTGGATGTTTATCATTGTATGTATAAGTATGGCGAGCCGCGGCCGGGTGGCTGGCGGCAGAGCCGAAGGCGATGCCCCAGCAGTTCCGGGGCACCGCTTCGCTTTGCCCCGGCCACCCTGGCTCGCTACAGTTTGCGCCGGGATAAACCCAGCGGCTCGCTGTTGACACGCCGCGTGGACGCGGCGGCTAAACCGTCTTTCCGCCTTCCGCCTTATTTGAGTATCCCTCCAATTTCGCCCCGTGTCAAAGCCCGTTGAAAGGGTGGATTGACAAAAACCGTTTATACTGTTAGGGTTAAGTCACATATGTTATTAGGCGCCCAAGCTAACTGCGAATTTCTGGAACGTTGCGAGCAGCGGATCGGATACGTCTTTTCCGATAAAAACATGCTGACAGCGGCGTTGACGCATGCCTCCGGTGCAGAACACCGCTTGGCGTCGAACGAACGGCTCGAATTCCTCGGCGACGCCATTCTCGGGGTCGTCGTCTGCGAAAAGCTCTACCATATGTATCCAGACTACCTGGAAGGCGACCTGACCAAAGTAAAGTCGGTAGTGGTCAGCCGCCAAACCTGTGCAAAGATCAGCGCGTCGCTGGGCATGGAGGAATTCTTGATCTTGGGCAAGGGCATGTCCTCGCGATCTTCTCTCCCGCCGTCGCTGCTGGCCGACGTGTTCGAGTCGCTGGTGGCGGCCATTTACCTCGACGGCGGGGATTATGCCGCCCGTACGTTCCTGGATACACATATTACTCCGGAAATCGATTTGGCGGTCGAGGGTGAATCGGGAATCAACTACAAGTCGCTGCTGCAGCAGTTGGTCCAACGCGAGCATGGCACAACGCCTACGTACCAGTTGGTCGACGAAAAGGGACCGGACCACAACAAATGCTTTAAGATTGCCGCCCGGGTGGGCGAGAACCGCTATCAGGCGGCCTGGGGTCGGAACAAAAAGGAAGCCGAGCAGCACGCCGCGCGAAACGCTCTGAGTGAACTGGGCGGCGAGCAGGCACCGTTCCCCTCCGACGATGAAGAGAGAGGAGATGAGAGGGAAGAGAAAAGAGAGAAACGGGTGTAAAAATAGGCAAGGAATCCACCGGCAATGCAATCCACACAGATGCTATCTATCTTGCAAATCCGGAATTCTCTCCTCTCTCTTCTCTCCTCTCTCTTCCCTGCATCCTAACATGCCCCGTGCAGTTGTACTCTTCTCCGGCGGTTTAGATAGCATACTGGCCGTTCGCATTCTGCAAGAACAAGGTTTCGATATCGATGCGCTGTGCATCCGCACGTTTTACTCGTCTTGTCGGTCCGCCGCCGAGGAAACCGCCGCCGCGCTTGGCGTAAGGCTGACCGTACTCCCGGTCGGTGAGGATTACGTCGAGGTAATCCGAAATCCGCTGTACGGCTACGGAAAGGGTGCCAATCCATGCGTCGACTGCCGCATATACATGTGCCGAATGGCCGGGCGGTTAATGGAAGAACTTGGAGCGTGCGCAGTAGTTACCGGCGAGCTGGTCGGCCAGCGTCCGATGAGCCAGAAGCGGCAACACCTGGAGGTGATCGCACGTCGTAGCGGCCTGGAGGGCCGACTGCTGCGTCCACTGTCGGCAAAATTGCTCCCGCCGACCATACCAGAGCAAGAATTGCTGGTTGATCGCCGACGGCTTTACGACTTCAGCGGACGTGGACGCCGAGGATTGATTGCGTTGGCCGAGTCGTTGGGTATCTCCAAGATTCCTACTCCTTCGTCCGGTTGTACGCTGACCGAGCCGTCGTTCGCCGGTCGGGTGCGCGACCTGCTGCAATTTTGTCCCGATGCAGCGCGATGGGATTTCGAGTTGCTCAACCACGGCCGTCACTTTCGCTTCGACGAGCAGACGAAGATCGTCATCGGCCGTAGTGCAACCGATAACGACGCGCTGCGGTCGATGGCTACGCGCGAGGACGCGCCGGAAATGGAGATGCTCATACCAGATGATTTTCGCGGCCCAGGTGCGGTGGTGGTCGGATATATCGGCGAACCGGCCCTGGCGTTTGCCGGCGCCTTGATGCTGCGTTACGCAGGCCCGGTCGAGCTAGATGAGGCAGAAGTCCGTGTGGACGCCCCCGAAACAGGATGGGTAATTAGGGTAAAGCGAGACACAGAGGCGGAATCGGCAACCTCACTTTGAAACACATAAAGCCGCGGCCCGGGGGGGGGCCCCCCCATTTTTGGCGATAGGGGGGCGGGGGGGCGCCCCCCGGGGGGGGGGGTTGGGGGCCCGCGGGCCACCACCCCGGGGGGGTGTGTGCGGGGTGGTAGCGGGGGGGGGTGGGGCGGGGGGGGGGGGGGGTGAAATATGACGCGG
>Ga0255384_10056_pt1 | contig 20033 bp, 17 predicted proteins | sample ANMaggSeSYBR01F7_FD_182106 | JGI IMG/M metagenome (GOLD analysis project Ga0255384, IMG submission 182106) | Sediment cell enrichment communities from methane seep in Santa Monica Basin, California, United Staets - ANME aggregate JGI... | ecosystem: Environmental > Aquatic > Marine > Cold seeps >... | reverse complement strand
AATAAAACCAATAAATAGGGAAGGATTGCTTTGGTTACTTTTTCTATAGGTACTTTGGTAATTGCAGTAACTACAAAAAGGTCAAGCCCTACTGGTGGGGTAATACAGCCAATAGCTAAATTTACCACTGCTAAAACTCCAAAAAATACAGGATTTATTCCCATAGAAATTGCCACAGGCAATAAAATAGGAGTTAATATTACTACCGCTGCAGAAGCATTTATCAAGGTGCCTATAAATAATAATAATACATTAACCAACATTAGAAAAACAATTGGGCTGCTGCTAATAGATGCGAACATCATTCCAATTTTATGGGGAACTTGAGCATTGGTTAAAATCCATCCAAATAGATTGGCAGCTCCTACTATAAACATAATAACTGTTGTGCTCACTGCTGCTTTCAATATAACAGAAGGTAAGTCTTTTATCTTTAATTCTTTATAAACAAAAAATCCAATAAACATTCCATAAACCGCTGCAACTGCCGCAGCCTCTGTTGGAGTAAATACTCCTCCGTAAATACCTCCAATAATAATTACCGGCATCAATAAAGCAAAGAAACTATCTTTAAATGATCTTAGAATATTTACCAAAGAAAGTCTTCCTTCTCCTTTAAACCCTGCTCTTCTACATATAATATAACTTACCACACACATAGACGTTCCCATAAGTATTCCCGGTAGAAATCCCCCCAAAAATAAATCACCGATTGATACTCCGGCTATTACTCCATAAACTACCATGGTAATACTGGGAGGGATGACTATTCCCACTGTTCCTCCGGAAGCTACAACTGCAGCTGCAAAATCTTTTTTATATCCTTTTTTTACCATTTCATCAATCATACTAACACCAATAGCAGCAGTAGTGGCAGCCGAAGAGCCGGAGATAGCTGCAAAAAACATTCCGGATACGGCAACTACTAATGCTAACCCCCCGGCAATAAACCCTACTAAAGAGTTGGCAAAAATTACTAACCTCTTAGTAACCCCGCCTGCAGACATAAATGCTCCGGCTAACATAAAAAATGGCAAAGCCATAAAAGAAAATGAATCTACTGCAGTAAACATCCTCTGGGCAACAACTATCAAAGGGATATCCATAACCGCATAAAGAACAACTGCAGAAGATAAACCTAATGCTACTCCAATCGGAGCTCCAATAATTAACAGAACAACAAAACAACTAAATATTAACCATAATAACAATTTTGTTTCACCTCAATTTCCACAGTTATTTTAAATCTGCTCTTTTGCCTGTAAAATATCAACAACTAAAATCAATAAATTACAAAACATCACAAATGTCGCAACAGGAATTGCTAAATATACCCAGGACATTGAAATCCCTAATGCGGGTGAGTGTTGAAAAGAACTTAATCTCATCATCCTTAGACCTTGATAAAATAGAATTAATACAAATATCATAGTAGAAACATAAGCAGTGATTTTTACATACTTGGCTTTTTTACCTTTTAATCTTTCAGTTAATACGCCCACAATAATATGGCCATTATCTCTGGCTACTACTGCTGAACACAAGAATACAGTCCATACAAAAAGATACCTCGCTAATTCTTCAGAAAAAGTTAAAGAATTATGGAATACATATCGAAAAATCACCTGTAAAAAAATAATAAACAACATCATAGTAATAGAAATAATCGAAGCCCAATTTAAACATTTATTTATTTTGTCCATAAAATTTCTCAAAACCGTTCATCTCCTCATAAAAAGATTGGTGAGTAAAGGATATTTATTTTCATACCCTTTACTCACCAATAGTTGCTTTAAAGACTTACTTTAAATTAACTATTGCGTCCAGATTTTCTTTTCCAACTTGATCTTCAAATAGTTTCCACACTCCAGCAGTCGCTAATCTGAATGGCTCTTTATCGACTTCAATTACCTCAGTAAGACCGCTATCTATTACTTTTCCCCACATTTCATTGTCTGATGCAACACACTGGGCACGATGCCAGCTCTTTGCTTCGGCCGCACTAAGTATTATTGCTGCTTGAGCATTTACCGGTAATTTATTCCAGGTTATCATACTAATTATTAATGGTTCGGCAGCATAAACATGCCCGGTTAGCGAAATATATTTTTGGACTTCAAAAAACCTTTTAGTCCATATATGTGATACTGGATTTTCCTGTCCATCTACTGTTCCCTGTTGTAGCGCAGTAAATAATTCTCCAAAAGCCATAGGAGTAGGATTAGCTCCCAATGCTTTCATCATTTCAATATAAATCTTCTGCTCCATAACTCTAATCTTTAAACCCTTCATGTCTTCAGGTGCTTTTACCGGACGTACATTATTGGTAAGGTGTCGAATTCCGTTTTCAAAATAGGCTAATAATTTTATTCCCAGGGGTTCTAATTCCTTACCGATTTCCATCCCGATTGTATCGAGTGATTTGTAAGCATGCTTTGTATCTCTAAACAAGAAAGGTAAATCAAATATGGCAATCTTGGGAAGGAAATTCCCTAAAACTGCTGTGCTGGTTAAAGTCAAGTCCAATGTCCCAAAAATTAAGCCTTCTATTAAGTCTCTTTGGTTACCCAATTGACTACTTGGGAAAACTTGAATTTCTACTTCACCATTGGTCTTTTCTTTAACTAATTCTGCAAATTTTTCACCGGCAATAGCATAAGGTTTAGCAGGATCAGCTACATGCCCTAATTTTAAAACATATTTTGGAGCAGCAAAAACAAAACTGCTCAACAATAAAATAGCTACCAAACTAATTACAAGTATCAAAGATAATTTTTTCATTTCTTTCTCCTTCATTTTTTAATTTTAATTAACCCTAAAAACTTACTTACACAGAAAATAGTTTAGATTATCACCCCCTTAAACTGTCGATTTTTTTCTCCAGGGTGTATTAAATTTTTTACGGTCAAGGAAAAATTTATAAAATAAAGTGATCTTGTTTATGATAAAATATTTTTAGATTCTTGCTACTCCACTCTCTATAGCCGCTTTAGCTACTGCCTCTGATTCCCGCTCTACTACCCGGGGGTCAAAGACATCTGCAATAACATTCTCATCATTTAATTCATCAGCCGATATTAAAGAAGCTAGGGCATGGGCTGCTGCTAATTTCATCTTTTCATTGATCTGACTGGCTCTTACCTTTAGAGCCCCTTTAAAGATAGCTGGGAAACCGAGACAGTTGTTGACCTGATTAGGGAAATCAGAACGACCGGTGGCTACAATTCTGGCTCCGGCAGCTTTAGCTACATCAGGCATAATCTCTGGAGTGGGGTTAGCCATGGCAAAGATAATTGAATCAGAAGCCATGGTCTTTACCATCTCCGGTTTTAGGGCACCAGCTACTGACAGTCCCAAGAATACATCAGCTCCTACTATAGCATCAACCAAAGTCCCTTTAATCTTTTCTTTGTTAGTAATTTTGGACATTTCTTCTTTAACCGAATTCATATTCTCTTTTCTACCTTCATAGATAATTCCTTTAGAATCACAAAGGATAGCATTTTTTACTCCTGCAGACATAATAAATTTTAATACTGCTATAGCTGAAGCTCCTGCTCCGTTTACCACTATTTTAACCTTGTCTAAATCTTTACCTACTACCTTTAAGGCATTAATTAAACCGGATAATACTACGATTGCAGTACCATGCTGGTCATCATGAAATACAGGGATATCCAGTATCTTTTTAAGCCTGTCTTCTATTTCAAAACAACGGGGTGCACTGATATCCTCTAAATTGATGCCTCCAAAGCTGGGGGCCATGAGAGTTACCGCTTCCACAATTTTATCCGGGTCTTTAGTAGCAAGACAAATAGGGAAAGCATCTACTCCCGCAAAGTGCTTAAAGAGAACGGCTTTACCTTCCATTACCGGCAGAGCTGCTTCCGGACCTATATCTCCCAAACCCAAGACGGCGGTACCATCGCTTACTACTGCTACCATATTCCCCTTGGAAGTGTACTTATAGACATCATCAACGTTTTGATGGATCTTCCTGCAAGGTTCGGCTACTCCGGGAGTATAGACTACAGCCAAATCGTGCATGTTTTTTACTTCGGTCTTACTAATCACTTCGATCTTTCCTCTGTTCTCTTCGTGTAACTTTAAAGCTTCTTCGTTAATGTTCATTTTATTTATTCTCCTTTTTATTTGTTTAATTATTTTCTATATTTTGGTGGTTCTGTTTCGTATAAATTATTGCCTTTAGCATCTATACATACTATTACCGGAAAATCTTTTACATAATATTTATGAATAGCCTCTGGACCTAAATCTTCATATGCAATCACTTCCGAACTTTTAATACTTTTGGCAATAACTGCCGCAACGCCACCAATTGCAGCAAAATATATAGCGCCATTTTTCTTCATACTTTCAACTACTTCTTTCGAACGAAGGCCTTTTCCTATCATACCTTTGAGCCCTAAATCTAATAATGCTGGAGTATAGGGATCCATACGATAGCTAGTAGTAGGACCTGCGGAGCCACATTTATATCCGGGTGGTGTCGGAGCTGGTCCTACATAATAGATAACTTGCCCATTAACTTCAATAGGCAACTTTTTGCCTTCCTTTAATAATTCTATTAATCTTTTATGTGCAGCATCTCTGCCCGTATAAATATATCCTGTAATACTAACATTCTCTCCTGCTTTTAAATCTTCTATTACTTCATTACTCAATGGTGTTCTTATTTTTTTCATTTTTTCCATTTTACTTCTCCTCTTTTATTTATTTATATTATGCCACTTGCATGACGCGCAGCATGACAACATATATTTACTGCTACGGGCATACCTGCTATATGGGTAGGTTTGTAATCGATATTTACCCATAATGATGTAGTATTGCCACCTAATCCTGCAGGACCAATTCCTAAATTATTAATTTTTTCTAAAGCCTGCTTTTCCATATCTGCGTAGCGTGGATCGAGATTATGTTCACCTACTTTTCGCAAGGTTGCTTTCTTTGCCGTAACGCTTGCTTGATCTGTAGTTCCTCCAACGCATACACCTACAATAGTTGGCGGGCAGGGATTAGGACCAGCTATTTTAACAGTTTCAACTATAAAATTAACTATTCCTTCTGGCCCATCAGCAGGTTTCATCATCGCTAATCTACTCATATTTTCACTCCCAAATCCTTTAGGAGTAACTAAAAATTCTATCTTATCGCCAGGAACTATATCAGTATAGATAATTGCTGGACAATTTGTTTTAGTGTTTTTACGGTCGAATACCGGATCAGTAACAGCTGATTTTCTAAGATAGCCCTCAACATATGCTTCCTTTACTCCTTCATTGATGGCTTCTTCCCAATTACCATTAACATGTACTTCTTGCCCTAATTTAATAAAGAGAATTGCTAATCCTGTATCTTGGCAAATAGCAATCTTTTCTTCTGCTGCAACTTTATAATTTTGTAAGATCATGCTAAGCACATTTTTCCCGGTTTCTGAAGTTTCTTTAAGTGATGCTTCCTTAATACTATTTAATACATCTTCACCAATACAATAATTGGCATCAAGAAAAAGTTCTTTTACTTTTTCTTTAATTTGTTTTGCATTTACTTCACGCATTTATTTTTACCTGCCTTCCTAAAACATTTTTTCTATTAATTTTTTTCCCTTAATTTTTATATCCCGATAAATACTGTTACCTTCAGAGTCCATTCCTACAACCAAAGGCCCGAAATTTTCTACTTCTAAAACCCATAGTGCTTCAGGTACACCCAATTCCATCCAAAATACATCTTTGACCCTTTTAATTTTTTCTCCTAATACCACGGCGCAACCCGGAGGCGCTTGTAGATATACCATCCCATATTTCTTTAAAGCTTCAGAAGTACCTTCTTCCATGCCTCCTTTGCCAATAATTGCTTTCACTCCTAATCCACCAATAAAATCAGAATAAGGTTCCATCCGAATACTGGTTGTTGGGCCGATGACAACGACTTCATATCTATCTCCTTGTTTTTTTACAACAGGACCGGCGTGAAATATTGCTCCTCCCTGAAAATCTATTGGTAATTTTTCACTTTTTTCAGTAACATCTATCATTTTTAAATGTCCCATATCACGAGAAGTACAAATAATTCCGCTAATATAAACCACATCCCCTATTCTAAGATCTCGGATATCTTCTTCTCTAAGAGCAGTGATTAATTTAACTTCTTTCATTATCAATTCCCCCTAAATAGTATTTCTTTTTTGCCGTCAGGATAAAACCTCAAACCACCACGGCGTGCTACCCAACAATGAAAAGATATTCCGATTGGTAAAATAGCTGTATGCGTACTTACCATTTCAATTTTTACAGCTAAACATGAAACATCACCACCAGTACCTGCGGCACCAATTTTAAGTGAATTTATTTTTTCACAAAGTTCTTCTTCTAATTCTTTTAACATCGGATCAGGATTAGAATCTCGCCAATCTCTTATACTCACTGCCTGACGAGCGAGCTTGCAAGCTACGTCCATTTGACCGCCAATTCCCACTCCAATTACATATGGCGGACAAGGTTTTCCTCCAGCAGCCAATGCAGTCTCTATAACTAGTTTCTTAAGTCCTACATAATTTTTACCTAACTGGGCAGTGGTCATAATTTTCATTGCATTACCCAGTTCTGCTCCACACCCTTTAAAACTTAAAATATGCTCTATATACTTTTGCCCTTTAACAAATTTTATCTCAAAATTTGGAACTCCAACACCTGAATTATCTCCCGGATTTTTACGGGTTAACGGATGAACCATACTAGGTCGTAGGTAGCCATTTTTAGTCGCCCTAGTAAGTGCTTCTGCATAAATATCTTTAAGTTCTTTAATCTCTTCTATGTCTACATTCTCACCAAAAGAAATATAAATTGTTGCATAACCTGGGGATTGACAAATAGGTTTACTTAGTTTGCTTGCCATTTCAGTATCATCTAACATAGTTTGCAACATACTTTTTGCAGTATCATTTGTTTCTTTTTTTAGAGTTTGTTGAAGAAGATCTTTTGCATCAGGAGCAATATTTAAGCAAGTATCGACAATTAAATTGTAAATTTCCTCATATAACTTTTCTTGTGTCCAAAACATATTCTACTTTCCTCTCCTTTTTTTATATTATTTTGTAAATAAAAGCTAAATTTCGCTTCTGTTGGAGCTATTAGTAGAATATTCTTCTACATAAGAAGTAAATCACACTTTTATTTACATGTATTCTTTAGGCTTTTAAAAAGATTTTCTCTACCTATTCTTTTCCGTATGGTCTAAAATATTTTTTAAAACATTTTCAATATGTTTCTGGCTTAATCTGTCTGCTTGCTTGGTATTTTTTCTCTTCAACGCCTCTACAATTTCTTGATGTTCCTTGAAAGAATACTTAAGTCTTCCCGGAACACTAAGAGATCTAATTCGGTACCTGTGAGCCTGGTCGCTTAAATTTTCTCGAATTTGAATCAACCGATTATTCCCACAGATATTTAAAATTAATTCGTGAAACTCCGCATCCATTTCACTAAACGCTAAAACATTATCTTTATTAGTATAATGCTCCATCCGTTTTTGATATTTTTCTAATTCCTTAATCTCTTCTTCATTAATTCTTTTGGTTGCTAAGCGAGCGGCTAAACCCTCCAAAACACCACGAATTTGCAAAACCTCTTGAACATCCTCAACGGAAGCATTACTTACCACGACCCCCTGATTGGGACTTATTTTAACAAATCCTTCAGCAGCTAATTTTCTTAAAGCTTCCCTTACTGGAGTCCGACTCACCCCCATCTGCTCAGCAATTTTTCCTTCTGATAGCTTAGTTCCCGGTTTTAATGAACCTTTTATAATTTCTATTTTTAGTGCCCGATAAACTTTTTGGCTTAATAATTCATATCCTTCTATTCTTAAATTATTTTCCACTATTCACATCTCACAATCCAAGATAATTTAAAACATCTATATCTTGAGATATTTAGATTTAATTTGTATAATTGTATACATTATACATTATACATTATACTATACTACATTTATTTCAAAAATCCTTCTTTTTTTGGAATATTTTTCAATTTTTTTTAATATTTTCTCTAAAAGTTTCTTTAACCCTTGTTTTGTTTACTCTTTTTGATAAGAGAAAAAATGAGGAAATATACTGGGTTGCCTCTTTTGAGGGAACGACAAAGGAAGGGTATTAAAAATTAAATTCCTATGAAATGATAAAAGTGGAAAAACAATATTAGAATAAGTAAGTATTAATTATTATTTTATTTTAATATCTTCTTAGCCTTTTGGATAGATTCCTCTACTCTTTTTAAGGAAGTCCCTCCAAAAGAGTCTTTAGCCTCAACAGCGGATTGGGGTTTCAATACTTCTAAAGCTTTTTCGTTGAAATCTTTATGAAAAGATTTCAATTCCGAGAGAGTTAAATCCTCCAAATTTTTTTTATTTTCCAAACAATATATAACCATACCGCCTACTAATTTATGAGCTTCCCTAAAAGATAAACCCTTTTTTACTAAATAATCTGCCAATTCAGTAGCGGCAGAAAAATCATCCTTGGTACCTCTCTCCATCTTTTCTTTATTAACCTGCATAATCTCTATCATCTTACTCATCAAGAATAAAGAACTTTCCAAAGTAGATACAGTATCAAATAAAGGCTCCTTGTCCTCTTGCATATCGTGGTTATAAGCTAAAGGTAAGGCCTTCATCGTGATTAGAAGATTTATTAAATTTCCATAGACCCGCCCGGTTTTTCCTCTGATTAATTCTGCAGCATCAGGATTTTTCTTCTGAGGCATAATACTACTTCCGGTACAGAAAGAATCATACTACCCACATTTAAAAAATGGACTATTTTAAATTAGAATAAGTTCAAATAGGAAGGAGTTTAATTCTATGAGAAGACATAAATGGTGCAGAGAGTAAAAGTTCAAGATTGTACTGGAAGATATATCTGTTCAAATCGGAATAAGCAAATTATGTAATAAGTGACATATTTCTCAATCACTGCACTATCACTAAAAAAAGTAACTACTCCAATATGTTCATAATGTTTAAGACCAAAACATCACAAAGATTGATGGTATTGAAATGTATCTTCAAGGTTTTCCTAATTTTTACTTAAGTTCTTTTATTGCTTTTTCGATTCGGTCCAAACCTTCCTTTATCTCTTTCACAGACTTAGCAAAAACAAATCTAACATAGCCCGAATAATTAAAAGCCACACCAGGAACAACTGCCACATGTGCCTTCTCTAGAAAGAACTTAGCCACATCAACATCGTTTTTAATTATATTCCTATTATATTCTCTACCGTACAGAGCAGTAACATTCGGGAAAGTGTAAAATGCTCCATCCGGATAATGACATCTTATACCCTCTATTTTATTAAGCCTATTAACCATATATTCTCTGCGTTTTCCATATTCCTTTACCATATTCTTAACTGGCTTCTGGGTCTCGATCAAGGCTTCAATGGTCGCTTTCTGAGCTATAGAATTAACATTACCGGTTGCATGACCCTGAAGATTGCTCATGGCCTTTATGATCTCCCGGGGACCTGCGGCATAACCTACTCGCCAACCTGTCATGGCATAGGTTTTCGACACACTGTTTACAGTTATGGACATCTCCTTTTCCTTCTTGCCCAAAGAGGCGACACTAATGTGATTCCGGCCATCGTAAATAAGATGTTCATACACTTCGTCTGTGATCATGTACACTCCCCGACCCACAAGTAACTTTGCGATTTTTTTTTGCTGTTCTTTTTCAACAATAGAACCGGTTGGATTATTGGGACTATTTATTATAAAAGCCTTAACCCTGGGAGTAAGATTTGCCTTAACTTCCTCAAGAGTGGGACGAAAATTATTTTCCTCTTTTGTTTTAAAAAAAATTGGGGTGGCTCCGGTAAGTTTTATCTGTTCAGCATAGCTTACATAGCAGGGAGTAGGAACTAATACTTGGTCTCCCTTCTTCGCAGATGGTCCTAAAAACTTCATAAAGCGCTTGTTTGCCACCATTACATATTATAATTTGATCCGGCTCATAGTCTATTCCATTTTCTCTCTTAAATTTATCAGAAACAGCTTTCTTGAGCTCCGGAATTCCAGGTACATCCGTATATTTAGTAAAACCCTCATTAATAGCCTCTATTGCTGCTTTTTTAATATTTTCTGGTGTATCGAAATCAGGTTCTCCTTGGGCAAAACTTATTATATCTATTCCTTGTCTCTTAAGTTTATTCGCCATAAAAGAAGTCTCTTCTGTGGCGGAAGGGCTGATGCCTGCTACATATTTTGAAATTAAATTTTTAATCATAAAAAATCTCCAGTTCGTGTAATAATATTTTATTTTTCTTATTAAAACAGCACATTTTTTAAATTGTTCTAACGATCTTAATAGCTTCTGAGGCACAAAATTGAATACAGAGTGGCATCTCTTCTTGTTCACACATATCACAGCAGGATTGATCTAGATTTATTTTGATATCACCATTTTTATTATCCCTAAGAACCTCAATACAGCTCGTATTTTCTATAGAGAAAGTCTTGGAGCGATGATACGAACAGGCTAAAACACAAGCTTGACAACCTGTACATTTTTTTTCATTAATTTCTAAATCATATCTTAATTTTCTATTCATTTATTTCCCACCTTTATTTTGTTTTTTGAGGATTTTTTGAGGTGGAAGTTTTCCAGCTTTTTCAAGTCTTTCTTTCACATGATTAAGCCCAAGTTTTAAAAGACATTCTCTGGTTTGCCAACCTGTTGCAACATCCCAACCATGGGCAATATAATAATCATCCAGCATTTCCTCCCATTTCTCAGGCAGAAGTCTTTCGCCGGCAAATTCTCCTGAAGAAACTGGAATTTCAGTTAATTTATAAGGAGGTCTATCATCTTTTCTGGTAAAACCAGCATGAAGTGTATTAAAAGCTTTTTCAATGTTGTAAATAGATTCCCCAAGATTAAGTAAATCTTTTCCGTCTAATTTCCAACCGGTAGCAAGTGAAATAAGTTTAGCAAAATCATCAGGACTTATAAGGGAAGTATCAATCCAATAGGTTGTAAATAAACATAATCCAGCCATGTCAGCGATTATTTTATATTTTTCAAACCAGGCAACCAGTTTTCCTTTTCCCTCATAGACTGTTGGCTCTCCAGCAGTAGAAATGTCAAATAAACGCATACTTTCTTCAGGTGACATTCTCTTCTGTTCCGTATTTGGAGCTCCGGCAAGATGACCACCACCTATAGTGCTCGTCATTATTCCTAAAGCCCATCCTTTATGAGACCTAATTGCTTGTTCACACATGCCGTGCCCCTTAACATGCATTGCATATTTCTCAGTACCCCTACCGATAATCTGTGATGCACGATACACTCCTTGGGCAAGGATATCCCCGAAACCTTTTCTATAAGCAATTAATTTAAATAAGTTTAATTGGAGGTCTCCATCTCCCCAATGAAGATCCAATCCATCTGTTATGTCTTTTCCGATAAGTCCCTTCTGATAAACATCAATAGCCCACGCCACTACTGCAGAAAGAGAATCACAATTCATACCATACCTATCAGCCATCTCATTCGCCATGAGAATATATTCTCTGCTTGGCAAATCAATATTTGTTCCAAAAGCTCGATATACATTTGTTTTAAGAGCTTCAAGTTTTTGTCCAGCGAATTTTCCCTCGTTAACATGATAAAAACAACTACAATTAATTGGGCAAGCAAAATTAGCCATTCTTCTGACTTCATATTTTTCTTTAAAAATTATCTCTCGTACCTGCAAGGTTTTTTCTGCTTCCCATACTTCGTCTTCCATATTTTTGACACTTTGGGCTAAAGTACCGTATACTCCTCCTGCTCCCGCGGTGCCAAGATTACTATATTTCCGAAAAAGCTGAATAGTATTTGATTGAAGCAAGCGTTTCCAAATTTGTTTAGTGAAATTTAGAAAACGCTCAGGATCATAAACCTGAAGAGATCCTTTCCCTCTTACTGCCACCGCTTTAAGATTTTTCGAGCCCATAACAGCGCCGCAACCACCCCAACCAGCAGCTCTTGCACGGTCAAACATAATACATGCCATCTTAACAAGGTTTTCACCTGCCTGACCAATAGCAGCTACATGAATTTTATTATCGCCAAGTTCTTGCATTATTGAAGCTTCTGTTTCCCAAGTATCTTTTCCCCAAAGATGCTCTGCAGACTTGATTTCAATTTTATCATCATGAATAAATAAATAAATTGGTTTCTCTGCTCTTCCCTGAATAACTAAATGATCAAAACCTGCAAATTTCATCTCTGGAGCAAAATGTCCACCAGCATTAGCAAAAGAGATACCGTGGGTGGCTACATTTTTTGTACTGATATTAATTCTTCCAGAATTTGGAGCCAAAGTCCCAGTCAACGGACCAGTATTAAAGGTAATAATATTTTCCGGACTTAACGGGTGAGCAGCTTCTGGTACTTCTTTAAAAACCAGGTAACTACCTACCCCCCTGCCTCCAATAAACTTTTTATATTTGCCTGTAGGTTCAATCTTTACTTGATTATTCGATAAATTAATCCAGGCAACTTTTCCACCTAAACTAAACATATAAACCTCCAAATTTGAAAGACCGCTGTCACTATTATCTTTCATTTAAATTTATCAGAAACTGTAACACGAAATTTGTGCATCCCCTGTATATCAGTATATCTTGTATTAACTCTATCAATTTTATTTTTATCCGAAAGCATGATTTTACTCGGTTGCATCAAAATCAGTGCACACAGGATAAAACTTATCAACTCTATTTTATGGTATCTCAATTGATTATCTAAAAAGATATATTTTCAGTTGTAGACGATGTTATATTTTTAACAGTAATAGAGAATATTGGCATAACACTTCTTCATTAAAAAATAATTCTGTACGGTAAATTATCTGGAAAAGACGAGGTCAGGTATATAAGTAACAATTTCAGGGAAAATAGCAATTACTAAAGCGAATAAGGCCATAATAATAAAAAAAGGTAAAGCTGCTTTGGAAACATATCCTATTGTATCTCCAGTTAAACCCTGAATAATATAAAGATTAAAACCTACCGGTGGAGTTATTTGCGCAAGTTGAATCGCAATGACCATAAAAATTCCAAACCAAATTTTGTTATAACCAGCCTGTAATATCAATGGAAGTGTTATGGGTAAGGTCATAACCAATATAGCCATCCCCTCCATGATACATCCAAGAAATATAAAAAATATAAGAAGTATAGCAATTAAAGTTAATGGAGATAGATTCATAGCTGCTATTGTTGTGGCCAATAGACTGGGAATTCCAAGAAAACCAAACATTTCGGAAAGAAAAACTGCTCCAATTATTATCAACCCTATCATTGAACCGGTTCTGGTAGTCGACATTAACGCCTCTTTTATTGCCTTAAAACTTAAAGATTTCTGAAAGAAACCTATTAGAAGACTTCCAAATACTCCAACTGCAGCTGCTTCAGTCGGTGTAGCAAAACCTCCATACATGGCAACCATAATTAGAAGTATTAGGAAAACTATCGGTCCCAGGTTAATTATACTATGCAATTTTTCTTTAGTTGTGAAATTAAGCTTTTCAGTGGGAGCTACATTTTTTATAAATAAAGAATAGAACATAATATAGCACATATATAGCCCTGAAATGATAAATCCTGGCACAAAACCTGCGAGAAAAAGTTTAAGCACTGATTCTTCGGCAAGAACCCCGTAAATAATAAGCATAGTACTGGGTGGGATTAAAAAACCCAGAGTTCCTGCACCTGCAAGGCTGCCTACAGAGATTGCATGATCATATCCTCTTTTTTCTAACTCTACAAGAGTAACTTTGCCGATAGTAGCAGCTGTTGCCGCAGAAGAACCTGAAACAGCGGCGAAAAGGGTACACCCTAAAACATTGGTATGCATCAGTTTACCGGGAATCCTGTTCACCCATGGTGCAAGACCAGAAAATATTAATTCTGAAAGTTTTGTCCTAAATAAAATTTCTGCCATAAGAACAAAAAGCACTAATGCAATCATAGTCGGGGTTGTAGCCGTAGACCATATGCTAAATCCTAAATGTTTAATAAATGGCATGCTACTGCGAAACAAACTTATTGCAGCAACACCAACGCTGGTAAGACCTATACCAACCCACACAGTGCTCCCAAGAATAGCAATCAAAAGTAGCACAATAACGTAAACTGCAATCATTTCTCTCTCCTCTCTCCTCAGCTCTATTTCATTTATTCTTTAGGTTAATATCCGGTTTCTCATTAATCAGCAGCAACAGCAACCTCATAATCATCTGAATCAGCATGAAAAACATACCGATAGCGATAAACGTTTGAGGTATATACAAAGGAGCCCGTAAGGGGCTAAAAGAAGTCTTATTAAAAAAGTATGAATCGCTAGCAAGTATTAGCACGGCTCTAAAAAAGATTAAGGATATAACAATTCCTAAGACTGTGGCGAATATATCAACAAATCGAGCTGCACGATCAGTTTTTATAACACTTGTAAGAATGTTAATCCTTATATGTCCATTGGTACGTAAAGTATAGGCTGCTGAAAGAAACCAAGATGTTGCTAGTAAATAGGAACTCACTTCCAATACAAATAGAAAACCGTAATTAAAAAATTTCCTTGCAACTATTTCCGCCAAAATAAATATTGTGATAACACTTATGCAAATACCGCTCAACCCATTTAATTTAAAGGTAATATTATCAAGAATTTTTGCTAAAGCAATAACTTTTTCTTTCACCTGACACACCTTCTTTCAAGGCAGGTTAATAAATAAAAACATAAAGCTTTAAAATTATCAACCTGCCTATTTTCATTTCTTAGATTTTCAAATCCATGCAAGTATTTACGGTAAATTAATCGTTTTTCCCTTATTCCATTATTGCCAAGTAATCTTCAATAACCTTTATGGATTCAGGAACTTCATTCATGTGGTCCTGCCAAATTTGACTGGAAAGTTTTGCAAATATTTTTTTAAGTTCCGGATTCGGATCATAAACCTTAATACCTTTCTCTATTAATATTTTTTCCTTTTCTTTGTTTTCTTCAACGGCTAATTTCCAGAATTGCGGTTCGAGTTCACGTGCTTTTGTCTCAATAATTTTTTGCAATTCCGGAGAAAGCTTGTTCCAGGCATCAAGATTCACATTGACCATATCACATGAACTGTGCCAATTCCATTTACTAGCATAACCGGTAAATTCCCAAAATTTTCCATCTACACCCGATGCACTGGAAGTTGCTACACCATCAATGACACCTGTTGCCAAACTGGTTACCACTTCACCCCAGGGCATCTGAATAGGGCTTGCTCCAAGGAGAGTAAATAAATCAGTATCCTCTTTACTCACCGTACGAATTTTCAAACCCTTTAAATCCTCCAAAGTATTAATCTCTTTTTTGCTATACACGTTCCGGCTTGGCCAGGGTACCTGGTATAGCATCTTTTGGTTATGCTTTTCTGCCAACTTATCCTCTACAGGACGTGTAAAAAATTGTAACATTCGTAATTCAACTACACCGGGGGCTAGAAAAGGTAAGGATGTAATACCGAAAAACTTTTCTTCACCTGTCTGCGCATTTTTCAGTACATCTCCGATTGGGACAAGACCATCACGGACAACAGAGAGCATTTCCGGACCTTTGTAACCAAGAGCTCCTCCATAATGGAGAATGATTTCTACTTGGCCATCCGTTGCCTCCTTTACTTCATCAGCAAAAATTTTGAGACATCTACTCTGATAATTCGTGGCGGACCAAACTGTAGGTAAATCCCATTTAACTACTTCTGCATTTACTGAAAGAGAGAACATCATTAATGCCAGCACTGCCAGCATTAAAGTAAAAAACTTTAAATATTTTTTCATTATTTTTTCTCCTTTACTAAATGAATTTATTTTTCTCCTCCATTTACATTACAGTATGTTTCTGTATTGATACTGTAATTCTATAATCAATAAATTACCACCTCCTTCTTTGTTATCCTTCTTAATTAACCAAATTGCTCTACTTATTTGATTAGATTTTCTGTAAATTTTTCACCTCCTTTCTTTGTCTATATTTTTCGTATTTATATTTAGTCTAACCGAGCAAGAAAAAAGTATACCTATTAGATACTATGAATTCAATAAGATAACATTGTAACCTCATAGCAAATTCTCATTTTCAGTTCTTTTACAGAATATTTGATATGATTCGCTCCACGATTTCTATATAATCCTTAAATTTTTCTGAAAGACTATACTACTCTTTTTATTAGAAGATATATCCAAACCACCTTAATTCCAGTTCTTGCTAATATTCTTCCCATTTTCTATTAATTTTTTTAACAAACCAATACCTACTTTAATAAATATGTTTCCCAGATTTTATAACCATTTTTTCATCAATAAAAACAGTAGGATTTTTTACAACAACATCGGTGTGCATTGAAGCCTCGACACATCCACCCATAGTATGATTATCTCCGATACCAAAATGGATGGTTCCATAAACACCTTCATCTTCCAGCATGCTCCCACAAATTTTGCACTTAGGATTCAATCCAATACCGAATTCTCCTATGTTATAGACTTCTTTCTCTTGTGCACTTTTTAAAATTTCTTTAAACAAAATAGCCTCTTCAGAACCTTCAATTTCTATAACAAAACCCCCTAAAATACGTAAAATCACATCTTCCCTTAATGGCCCCAAACCTGGTAAGACAATACTTCCATCTATTACAATCTTTCCCTTTGCAGTTCCTTCTAAAGGCGCAATGGAACACTCAATATCGGGGGGAGAATTAACCATTCCAGGTTTATCGGAAATACCGGATTCTACAATTGCATCTCTTCCCGCAATTGAAAACTGAATATTAGTACCTTTATCTGTCATTACCCGCACCGATGAACCGGAAGATAAAATCTGACCAATCTTTTCCGCTTTCATCCTCTGCTTATGAAAATCTACAAAAAGCCCCCCTTCACGCAGCATCTGCATGGAAAAATCCGGAAGATTCACCCATCGAACTCCCTTTTTACAAGCCTCAATCCTTGCATTTGTATGAAATAGCGAAAATGAGGTCACTGCAAAAACAACGTCAGCTTCTTTAAGAGTCGCAGCAAAGGGTATAGGCGGTTCTTCACCATGATTTTTCCTGGGAATCATACTAATTACAATTACTTCAGCCCCACGCTCAATACAAGTTTTAGCAATGATATCAGCAATCTGTAGTTTATTTTTATCAGTTGCAATTACAACTTTTTCTCCAATTCTGACTACACCACAAATGTCAACCAGAATTCGAGCACCTTTCATTTCTTCCAACATTGTCATATCTATCATTTTCTCCTTAAATTCCCACTATTTAAAATCTATTATTAATACATCTATTTGTCATCAATTGAATTCACCAGTTCAACTATATTTTATATTATTGCATTCTCCGTTACATACTTTTCAATAAATAGGAATACATATCTGGTCTTCTATCTCTAAATACTGGTTGTTGTATTCTTTCCTCTAATAACACTTTTTCTTTTAAAGTTGCTGAAATAATCGTTTCTTTGGTCCCTGCCGTAGCAAGAAAATTTCCAACGGGGTCAGAAATAACACTATGTCCAAAAAAATCAATCTTACCCTGTATACCTAAACAATTACAGGAAACTACAAACATTCTGTTTTCAGCGGCTCTTGTTGCAGTTATATGTTCTAATAATTCCGGTGGATTAGAAAATGAAGGCATATTCCAAATCATGCAGAGTATTTCTGCTCCCTTTAAAGCAAGGCTTCTGGTAAACTCCGGAAATTGACCATCATAACATATCGACATACCAATATTTCCAATATCAGTTTTGTAAGTATCACAGGTACTTCCCGGCATAAAATAATGCTTCTCTTCACCGGGAATATGCATTTTATGATGTACACCTACTAATTCTCCTTTTGGGCTTATAAGTACAGCAGAATTGTATAACATTCCCGGAATTTCCGGATGTTGTTCAGCAAGACCTACTACCAGATATACTCCATATTTTTTTGCTTGCTTTCCCAATTCCTCAGTAGACGGACCTGGTATTTTTTCTGCAAATTTTATAAATTGTCTCCCAAACTTTTTATCTCTTTCTTTTATATATCCTGTATTGGATAATTCCGGAAAAACGATTAAATCGGCATTCTCTTCATTTTTTGCCTTTGCAATAGAATTCTTTATATAATCAAAATTTTCTTTTAAATCTAACCATTTAGTTCGCATCTGTACAGCAGATACTATCACCTTATCTTTCATATTTTCTCTCCTTTATTTTGATTTCTATATTTAGCTCAACGCGATGATTTTTGTTTTATTAATTTTTCTCTATTTTAAATTAAGCTTATACACTTCAGTAAATATGCAATATCCGCGATAAAATTCAATTATTATGTCTTAAAACTCTTCCGGGTAATTTACCGGTATGTTTACTTTCTTGAATAACAACAGTCCCGTTTGTAATAACATAGTTAATCCCCGTAGGGTACTGATGAGGTTTAGAAAAAGTTGAATTGTCAATTACTGTTTCCGGATTAAAAATAACTATATCAGCATACATCCCTTCTTTAGTTATACCACGATCTTTTATACCTAGGAACTTTGCCGGTAAATAGGTCATTTTTCTAATTGCTTCTTTCCAGGTAAATAATCTTCTCTGCCTCACAAACCGGCCTAACACTCTGGGGAAAGAACCATAACTCCGTGGATGAGGAACTCCTTCCCCCAAAGATCCATAGGTAGCAAGAGCGTAACCATCCGAACCAAACATAGTGATTGGATGTCTAATTACCATCTGAAAATAGCGATCATCAATATCAATCAAGTCTGGTATGACTACTGCCACATCTCCCTGTTCATCAATTAATAGGTCAAATACAAATTCCATAGGATCTTTGCAATCCGGTTTGGCCTCAGCAATAGATTGACCGATTAGACTCTTATTCTTTTTAGAACTAATATTACAGATAAGGATCTTATCCCAACAGGTTTGCCAACCCAATTCGCGGGTATAACTTTGGTAACCTGTTATCAACTCGGGTTCAACCATTTGGTATTTAATCTTTTTTCTCAATTTTTGGTCCTTCAACCGTTCAATCAGCTTTCCTGCTCCACCTTCATGGACCCAAGTTGGAAGAAACATAGCTAAACCACCTTGCCCAGCTAAATAAGGATACATATCCAGCGTAATATTCATTCCCTGATTATTTGCATCATCTATCATTGATAGAGTAAACTCAACTTTCGCCGCATTAGCATCCCCCATTCCCTTATGATGAAGTATATGTAAAGGCACATTTGATTTTTTAGCTATATCAATCGCTTCCATAGTTGCACTTAACAATCTGTCTCCCTGACCCCGTAAATGTGTATGATATACTCCTTTATTTTTGGCAACTAATTTACATAATTCTACTATTTCTTCGGTTGTAGAAAATGAACCGGGTGGCATAATCAAACCTGTACTCATTCCCCAAACTCCGGCATCAAAGGCTTCCTGTAAAACCTCTTTCATTTGACCAAGCTGTTTTGATGAGGGAATTTCGCTACTATAACCCATTACTACACCTCTGATATTATTGTGTCCCACCAATGGAACAACATTAACACTACTACCACCCTTTTCTAGTTGTGTTAAATAATCAGACATTGTAGTCCAGTTAGTCTTTATATTGTCTGTAATAATTGATTTTGGAGGTTTATATTCAGTGCCAAGTGGAGCTGCGGATATACCACAATTACCGATAACTTCCGTAGTTACACCCTGCCTAATTTTACTTTCTGCTTTAGGATTTGCTATTAGATAATTATCTGAATGACTATGGATATCAATAAAACCAGGAGATATTACCAAGTTTGTAGCGTCTATCGTTTCTTTTGCTTCTGAAAATTCAAGGTCACCAATTTTAACTATCCGATCATCTTTTATCCCTATATCCATTTTTTGCCAAGGTTTATAAAAATCCGAATTATCTAATACATCAATGACATTTCC